>VOFH01002422.1_pt1 | contig 26935 bp, 43 predicted proteins | sample 5384091 | NCBI WGS metagenome assembly VOFH01 (sample SAMN12384727, study PRJNA508395) | human gut metagenome | isolation source: healthy gut G | host: Homo sapiens
ACAAGTTACGTATTGCTTCCACAATCGCCGAGATCGGAAGTTCATCGGAATCCGATGACCGGCATCGGGAAAGCGCCGCGCACATGCCCGGAAGATGGGCCGCCTTACCGGCTCGCGATCATCACCTTCCACACCTCGCTTCGCTGTTCCTGGCATACTCAAAAGAATATCAGGCTCCTGTGAGCCGAAATAACAGTTATTTCAAAAATCAACACCCAGTTTCAAGAACGTCTGCAGCCTGCGCCATAACAGGCATATCGGAATCACTGCCCATAACAATAGCTACCTTTGCCATAGTAAATCTCCTTCATTATTAACGGTTATGCTTTTTCATTAGTTATATTAATATATAAAAGCTTATAATAAATCAGTCTTTACTTATAATTATAATACTAGCTTTTATGCTCCCGTCAATAATTTTCTTAAAAATCCCGTATATTCAATAATGTAAAACTTCCTTTTAAAAATTGTAAAATACACTTACAAACAATGTAAAGCGTGCTATACTCAAAATGTAAAGGAAACATTACTTAACAACAAACCCCTGCAGACACAGAGCCTGGCTCCTTTTATATGGGCTGCCAGAGAAACGCTCAGGCGTGTCCGTCTGGCTCAGCGCCTGCGGGAATAAAAAGAAAGGAAGTGTTGTGTAAGTGAAAACAAGAATACAGGAGTTGAGAAAGCAATCGGGATCTCACAGGAAGAACTGGCGATGCTCTGGGCGTAACGAGGCAGACCATCAGATCCCTGGAAAACGGCAAGTATAACGCCTCTCCAGCTGGCCCACAAAATTGCAGTATATTTTCACATGAACATTGAAGAAATATTCTTATTCGAGGAGGAATAAAAACTATGTTGCTGAACAATTTATTTATTGACAGTCCCATTAACTTTGAGAAGAAATGCAAGACCAGAATCACTGCCAGTTTCTCATGGCGCTGGGCGTGATCACCATCGCCCTTTCCTTCCTGGCAGGCGATCAGATTCCCGTCCTGTACATGGCCGCCGACCACTATGATTTCATTCCGGGCTTTATATGGGAACCGGGTTCGGTCTGTTCTTCGCCGCAGCCGCAACGATCATTAAAAATGTCCGCTATTTAAAGAAGCCTGAGATAAGAAAAGAACGGGAAATCTACGAAACTGATGAGAGGAACCGTATGCTGGGACTTCGCAGCTGGGCTTACGCCGGATATACCATGCTGCCTCCTGCTCTATATCGGTATCCTGATCAGCGGGATTCATCAGCATTCTCATCCTTAAGACACTGCTGATCATTCTGGCAGTCTACGTGGTGGTCCTGTTCGTATTTCGAATGATTCTGCAGAAAACAATGTAATCATACACTTCTTCAGCTCAGCTTAAGCGCTCAATTTAAGCGTTCAATTTAAGCGTTCAGTTTAAGAGCTCGATGCAATCAGAAAACAAAAAAGTAAACAGAATGTGCCGCCCCGTATCACCTTCCCGGCACATTCTGTTTTCTATTCTGCTTCTTATTTATTATCCGGCTTTCCCTGTTCCTTATCCAGCGGGACATTCAGCTCCCCGACACCAGGAAGCACAAACCGCCCGTCAGCGATGATCGAAATCTGCTGCCATCCGCTCTCACCGCATCGATCGTATCCAGTTCCGAATAAGGGATCGTGATATCCGTATGGCGCTGAAATATGCCTTCGACAAATCTTCCTTCCTCAGAATGGAAATCTCATTGTCTCTTGCAATGATTTCCTTGCCGTTCGGATTATACACGGCGCTGTCCTCGGCCCAGCTGTAGCACGTATCGCCAACCGCAAAAATGCGGTCCCATCTTCTCCACGATCAGAATCGGAAGCTTGTCGAGGATCCCATACCGTTCGGCCATGGCGTACGCCGTCGTATTGGTTCCTGGCAAACTCGCCCATGGGAAGCGTGTCGTGGTTCTTCAGTATCATCTGTTTTACCAGCGCCCTGCCCCTCGTTTGGATCTTCAAAATTATCGCAGGAATACGCTTTGATCATTCCGTCCTCAAATGTCATGGGAGATTCTTAAACTGAAAAATCACCGATATACACGGTTCCGACAAACAGCGTTCCCTGCGTCCCGCAGAGCTTCGGGGACGTAAATACCTCGCCCAGCGGAATGTTGACATCCGCCACACAGTTTTCAAAATTCGCTCTTTTTCCCCTGTCTCCCAGTTCATGCAGGCTCACGCGCAGATCGGTCCGGTTGTCTCCTTTCCCTTCACTTCCACGTATTCCGCCTCATCCAGTGCATCGATGATCGTCTGCTGAATCGTCTTATACTTTTCATAGTCCAGCGTGTTGATCGCGATAGTCTCCTCGAATATCTTTTTGAAACGCTCACCGGCACTCTCTGCATCCCATTCACCGTGACTGCCGCGACCGATCTCCGGCACCGGGAATGCGATGATCGTAAAGCTTGTTTCATCACCGGAATATACTCATTGGTAATCACTGCCGCTTCATTGGTCGCCTTTGCACTCAGCTTCTCCTGTCACCGCCATCCAGACGGTTTTGCCTCCTTCTTATTAACAGGCTGAAGCCCTCCTGCCCGAAGGTCTCAATCACAGCCGGCCCCGCATAGCTGCGGCCTCTTTTATACTGCTCATAGGCAACCCGCAGAACGGAAGCCTTCCTGTCGGTAAACGCCTTGTTTAAATAAATCGCCTCGTCGTAGCGGTGATCGTACTCATACTGACGGTTGGCAGGCGTGCCGTAATAGCCCACCTTCCTTCCTGCCTTCTGATTCACAGACCACACCGCGGAGCGGGAAAGAATCGTATCCAGCCCCCATCTCACGGAAATTCCGGATTGCCGCCTTCACCATGCGCTCAAAGCCCAGCTCATACCGGATCTGCACCGCGCTCTTTTTCGACAGATCGCGTCCCATCACTTCAAAGCCCTTCCGGTAGCCCTCCGTGTACGTATCCGCCATAAGTCGCACCGTCTCCTCCGGAAGTGAATTCATAAACTGTGCCACCAGCAGTTCGGACTCGAGATATAATCGCCAAACCGGTATAAATACCGCAGGTCGTTTAAATCGCTGTCCATGATGATATCCTTTGCAAAGGTCAGAGCAGGATCCACCTTCTCTGATGCGGTAAGTCACCGTATAATCGCAGTAATCGCTGACAAACCAGTAGGAGCACATCCTTTACACTGGCGGCTGTAGGCACTGTCTCCTCGAACATATTATAGATCTCAATCACTGTCTCATTTAAAATGGTGATATTGGTCAGCCTGTTCTCCGCAGTAAAAAGAATCCTGCCCCGGATTTGGCTTGTAGAGATAGGAAAAAAAGCTGTCCATACTCCTCTCCCAGAGCGGGAGGTCTGCATACTGTGGATTTCCATAGCTGGTTTCGTAGTTCTGAGGGAGAATGTCCTCATAGAGCCTGTGATTCCAGGCTTTCAGTTCGTCCAGAGAGGCATTCTCCAGCAGTCCGCCTTCCAGCTGTCGCGATACGCTCCGATCATTCCAATAAATGACGCCATCTTCCGGAAATAAGAGCGGTACGGTTCTTCCACCGTCTCCTCACTCTATGGCATGAAGCCGTTCCATGGAAAGCTGGAACCGCTCCATCACGCTCTCATTTTCTTCTTTGAATCTGTCACAATACTTCATCGTCATCCTCCAAATCCAATGATAATCAGAACCGTCCATACGATAATCAGAAGGCCGCTGACAGCCATCCCTATCTTGGACAGTATGTACTTTTTTCTCCTTTTCCAAAAAGAAAGCGCCCCATAAATCAGGGAAACAATGGCAATTAAAAAGCTCGCAGAAACAAACCGCATTTGGCCACATTCAGCTCCGCGTTCCTGCCGTCATGACCGAGCTTGCCACACCGATGACCGCGAGAATCAATGCGGCGGCAAAGAACCCGATGGCCATAAAGCTTCTCCTTGCAAATGGTTTCCTAATATAGGATACTTTTTCTCTGCTGCCTGCACGCCGCTTCCTCCTCACTCGTATCGTCTGTACAATTTTGTAGAACACAAAGCCGAGTAATCCGCCAAGGGTGTTGAGAATCATATCGTCCACGTCGAAGCTGCCCACCTTCCATATCAGCCGCACTGTCTCAATGCAGAGGCTGAACAGAAAACTTAACAGCACGGTGTTATACCAGTGACGGCTCCTGCGGCTGATGACCGGAAGAAAAATCCAAATGGCATAAATCCAACAACATTGCCCACAATATTCAGCAAAAACGACCGGATTCCACGTGCCAGTACACAATAAAACGCCTGATCTCCTTGAACGGCATTCAGATTATAGGCGTACTCCTCCTGCAGATGGCTTCCCGACCAAAAGTCCTCGGAGAAGAACAGGAAGTACGCAAAAAAATCAGGTAAACGATGAAAATCACCCAACCCAGCTTCTGTCGTTTTGTTGTATTTTTTATCATAAATGCCCCATTTAAAACGTATCTCGGATTTTCTCTTAAGCAGAACAGCACCATTGATGATAGACATGATGCCGACACTAAGCCTGCCACTGTAATAATAATGCCGATTACAATATTAAGCGCGCCTGCATTTCTCATGGTCTTATAAACTCTCTCCATATTCAGCTTCCTTACTTTACGCCGTAGATTAATAGGCGTCAATCGCCGCCTTTAAAGTATCATCAATCATAATCTTTCCGTTATATTTTATTATACAGATATTCGATAACTTCGCCATGGTAATGATGGCTTTTTGCATGGAAACCATACTTTCTATGAATCTCGTCGAGAGCACTCTTATCCCCTTTTCCTTTTCCATACGGTTTAAGGAAACCATCAGACCGAGAATCGTCACATCTCCTGAGCCTTTGATAATCGGAAATGTCTCTTCGATCGACTTGCCGATGTGGTCACATCCTCGATAATCACCACGCGGTCACCGTCCTGAATCGGACTGCCCAGAAGAATTCCTGCGTCTTTCCGTGGTCCTTGCTTTCCCTTCCGGTTCGAACAGTATCTGATCTCTTTCCCATATAATTCATGGTATTTCCTGCTTATACTGTTCCATCATACTCTCCTATCTTACCGAACCGCACCAATCAGTTCATGTATATCTTCAATGCCATATTTTTCCATGTAGGCGTCGATGCCCTTCACGATCTCCTCCGTCGCATACGGATTATGGAAATTCGCCGTACCGACTGCCACCGCGCTTGCGCCTGCCAGAATAAATTCGATCGCATCGTCCGCATTCATGATACCGCCCATGCCGATGATCGGAAGCTTGACCGCCTGCGCCACCTGGTAAACCATGCGGACTGCCACTGGTTTCACTGCCGGGCCGGACAGACCGCCGGTACGGTTGGCTACCGCAAAGGTTCTCCGGTTGATATCGATCTTCATGCCAGTCAGTGTGTTGATCAGGGACAGCACATCCGCACCGCCTGCCTCGGCTGCCTTCGCCATCTCCGTGATGTCGGTAACATTCGGGCTGAGCTTCATGATAATCGGCTGTTTCGCATGGCGTTTTACCTCGCGGGTGATCGTCTCCACTGCTTTCGGATCCTGTCCAAATGCGATGCCGCCCTCCTTGACGTTCGGGCAGGAAATGTTGATCTCCAGCATATCGACCGGCTGGCTCGCCAGTTTTTCCACTACATCGACGTAATCTTCCGTCGTTTTTCCACATACATTGACGATAATCTTCGTATCATACTGACGTAAAAACGGGATATCCTCGATGCAAATAAATCATACCCCGGATTCTGTAAGCCGATCGCGTTGATCATGCCGCCGTACACCTCCGCAATACGCGGGGTCGGATTGCCTGGCCACGGCACATTTGCCACACCCTTGGTCACAACCGCGCCGAGCTTGTTCAGATCAACCATCTCGCCGTACTCTGCCCCTGAACCAAAGGTTCCGGATGCCGTCATGACCGGGGTTTTAAGCTCTACACCCGCAAGATTGACTGCCATCTGTCTCATAATTCTACCTCCTCGGCTAAAAATACGGGACCATCCTTGCAGATCCGCTTGTTGTGTACATTGCTGTGGTGGTCTACATCCTTCGACTGGCAGACACATGCCAGACAGGCGCCGATTCCACATGCCATCTTCTCCTCCAGGGAAATATAGCACTTGATTCCCTTTTCTGCCGCATACTCCTTGATGGCGCGCAGCATCGGGGTTGGTCCGCAGGCGTAGATCACATCCGCCGTCAGGTTCTGCTCCCGGATCGCGTCCAGGACATTGCCCTTCGTGCCGACGCTTCCGTCCTCGGTCGCCACAAAGACTTCTCCATATGCCTCAAATTCATCCCGGAGGAAGAGATTTTCATCCCGGTATCCTAAAATGATCTGTTTTTCGCAGTTTAACTGTTTCGCCATCTCAAGCATCGGCGGAACACCGATACCGCCGCCGATCAGAAATACATTTTCGCCCTCCTGCGGGAAACCATTTCCCAGAGGTCCCATGATGTCGCTCGGGTCTCCGGAAACATATTTGGAAAATTCATCCGTTCCTTTACCGGAAATCCGGTATACGATCCGCAGGCGTCCTTCATCCGGATCTGCCTCGCAGATACTGATCGGGCGCGGAAGAAGTCTGGAACCGTCCTGGCTGTAGACCGAGATAAACTGTCCCGGTCTTGCCTCGTCCGCTATGTCCGTCACGATCCACATACTGAAAATGCCAGGTGCCAGTTCTTCCTGACTATATACAACTGCTGTCTCTTTTCTTCTGTGCCATGAGCTCCTCCTTACAGTACACGTCCGATGTCCGCAATCATATCGATGACAGCCTGTCTCGATGCGTCCGCAAAATGCTCCGGACCGAATTTGGCGTATGCGTCTTTCTTGTATGCCGCGATGATACCGCGGGAAGAATTGACGATCGCGCCCAGCCCATCCTCGTTGAAGCAGTATTTTAAGTCTTCTGCCGTACCGCCCTGTGCGCCATAACCCGGAACCAGAAAGTAAGTCTTCGGCATCAGCTTACGCAGAATCTTGCTCATCTCCGGGTAAGTTGCGCCCACAACTGCGCCTACATTACTGTAGTCGCCGTCCATGGAAGCCTCCCCCCACTCAACGACCTTCTCCGCTACCAGCTCATAAAGCGGGCGACCGTCCACCAGACGATCCTGGAACTCGCCGCTGGATGGGTTAGAAGTCTTTACCAGTACAAAGATACCGCGGTCGGATGCGTTGCACTCGTCCACAAATGGTTTCACGCCGTCGGTTCCCAGATACGGATTGACCGTCACATACTCGGTATTGAACGCGGAACAGGTCGTATTTCCAACCTTCACGCTGCCGAGATGACCGGTTGCGTAGGCAGCCGATGTGGAACCGATGTCGCCGCGCTTGATGTCTCCAATGACAATTAAGCCCTTCTGCTGGCAGTATTTGACAGTCCGGTCATACGCTTTCAGGCCTTCGATGCCAAACTGCTCATACATCGCAATCTGCGGTTTGACCGCCGGAATCAGATCAGCCGTCGCATCCACGATCGCACAGTTAAACTGCCAGATCCTTCCAGGGTCTCAAACAAACCGCATCAAACGCGGTGCAGATAAATAAGGAGGAAGAACCTATGTTATTATTTTTATTCGATGAATTTTCAATGATCCATTTTTTAACGACTCCGGAATATAACAGAACAACGCTTATGAGAACTGATATTGAAGATCGGAACCAATTATATCATTGACGTGGAACTTCCCGGATACAAGAAGGAGAACGTGCGTGCTGAATTAAAGGATGGCTATCTGACCATCTACGCCGAGGCGTCAGGCTCTTCCGAAGACAGTGAGAACAAAAACTTTATCCGCAAGGAACGCTACAGCGGCTCCTGCAAGAGAAGCTTCTATGTTGGTTCCCAGCTGCGCCAGGAAGATATTAAAGCGGCCTTCGACAATGGCATCTTAAAGCTGACCGTTCCGAAGGAAGCCCGAAGCAGATCGAGGAAAACCACTACATCACCATCGAATAACACATATTCCCGCTTTCCTTACCGGGATCAACCATATTCTATGATACCAAAAAGAGGACAGCCCACCGGACCGGACCGCCTGCCGTTTCTGCAGACAGCGGAATTTCCGAAGGGGCTGTCCCTTTTTTTTATCTTCACGTTTCAATTTTTATCAGGGATTCCACCCCGGCCCGTGAGTTGGACACGGACACTCCTTATTCCAGCAGAAAAGCTGTCGCCACATAGGCACCGCTCTTATAAGACTTCTTTACCATCTGTTCTTCTACTTCGATCTTTAAATTCAGCCACAGTTCTTCCGCCGCGATGGACAGATGGGACAGCATGATTCCCATACTCAAAATCCCTCATTGCCACCATGGTCTGGGAAGGAAGAAATTCCTGCAGGAGAAAATATAGATTCTGTCGTGGTAAACGATAAAGCGCCACGGCTGCGTATTCATGGCCGAAGGTGCCAGTCGAACAGCCTTCAGGATATTCTTCAGCGGTTCGCCGATCTCATCCCTTGAACACGCAGAGTTCTTTTAACGGAAGGCGTTTTGCCGTAGCCGGATCACGGTACAGCAGGGATCTGGGATATCTGAACGCCACGGCAACGGCCGTCTTCATCCCGGCAGGCTCCGGTCCGGGAATTCTGGTACTGCCTAAGTAGCACGTTCCCAGTCCCTTGCCGGTCATATACAGAAGAACAGGCTCCAGAACGTATCCTGCATTCATCATCCAGCCATCCTTCTTCCGAATAAAAACACCAGATAATATGGTGCTTCCACCTTCCAGAGACCCTTTACAGGAAGATCCTTCCCTATATTTTCCTTAATCTCCATCTTTGTGGAAATCTCCGGGCAGAGTATTGCCACACGGTCTGCAAACGCCAGTGACATCCTTTATAAGCTGCTCCGGTACCGCTTCATATTTAAATTTTCGAATGGATCTTCTCTTGAAGATCATCTGATACAGATTCTTATCCCTTGCTCCCCTCTTTTCACTACAGCGATTTAAACTCCTCCAGCAGTTCCTTAAATACGGCCAGCGCTTCCTTTACCGGCTGGCCGGTAGACATATCCACACCGCACAGCTTCAGGAGCTCGATCGGAGCCATGGAATTGCCGCCGCTTAAGAATTTGAAGTAGCCTTCCAGTGCCTGCTCATCACCAGCCAGAATCCTGCTGCTGATCGCCATGGCCGCCGAAAAGCCCGTTGCATACTGATATACATAAAAAGGTGTATAGAAATGGGGAATCCTCTCCCACTCATAATCAATCTGGCGGTCGACCACCATCTCCGGTCCGAAATATTTTTCATTGTTCGTGATACAGCCTGCAGAGCAGCTCCGCCGTCAGCGGTCTCTCCGGCCTCACTCCTTCTGTGAGTCTCAGCCTCAAACTCCGCAAACATGGTCTGACGGAACCCCGTTCCACGGAAGCTCTCCATGAAATGGTTCAAAAGATACGCCCGCTCCTTCTTATCCTCCGTCACCGCCAGCAGGTAACGGTTCAGAAGCGCCTCATTACACGTAGACGCTACTTCCGCGACAAAAATCTTGTATCCCGCGTCCACATAAAGGGCAGCGCCTGATCGGAAAACCAGGAGTGCAGGGAGTGTCACATCTCATGTGCCAGGGTGAAGACGCTGTCCAGTGTACCGCTGTAGTTGAGCAGCACATACGGATGCGTCCCGTAGACACCCCAGGAGTACGCGCCGCTTCGCTTGCCTTCATTTTCATAGACATCGATCCAGCGGTGATCGAAGCCTTCCTGCAGAAGAGCCAGATACTTATCTCAGCGGGCCAGGCCCTTTTTCACGGTTTCCTTTGCCTCTTCATAAGGAATCTTCCTGTCATCGTGTTCCACCATCGGCGTATATAAATCGTACATGTGTATCTCATCGAGTCCCAGCACCTTTTTTCTGACCGAGACGTATTCATGGAAAAGCGGCAGCCTCCTGAATCGCTTCCGTCCGATTGTCATAGACGCTTTCGGTATCTCGTTTTCTGACAGATATGCCCGGCTGGAACCGTAATTTCTGGCTTTCGCAAAAAAGAAGCCTGCTTTACGTTTGCCGCGAACGTGGCCGCCAGTGTATTGGCAAACTGGCCGTAAACGCTGTACATCGACTGAAAAGCAGCTTTTTCGCACCCGGCGGTCCCGGTTCTCCATCAGCGGAATATACGTACCATGGGTCACAGGAATTTCCTTCCCCTCACTGTCTGTGATAGACGGAAATTTCGCATCCGCATTATTAAACATGTTAAAAATATCGGAAGAACTCTGGGTCGCTTCCATGGATTTTGCAAGAAGCTCTTCCATACCTGCGGAGAGCGTATGGGCCTTCTTCTTCATAATGATCTCAAACGTCCGGCTGTACCGGTCCAGTTCTTTTACCGTACCGGAATCTGCCGAGAGCCTGTTCATCCATGGCCAGAATCTCCGGTACGATAAAGATGAGAGTCCCGCCGCTTTATAGGAGAGCGCCTGGGCTCTTGCATAAAATCCTGATACTTCGCTTTCGCCGTGTCTTCATCAGACTTCTCTCTCTTCCGTATACAAACAGTCTCAATCTTTAACGATATCTCTTCATCGAACTTCAAACACCGAAACAGCATCTCGCCTGATTCAGCCAGATGCCCTTCAAACTCCTTATAGCCGGCCAGTTCTCTCTCTGTTTCAAGAAACAGCGCTTCCCAGGCTTCGTCGGATGGCAGAATGTCCGCCAGGTTCCAGGTATCACAAACCGGTATCTCATCTCTTTTTTCAAAATAATCCCTCCACTATATCCACTGGTTTTATTCTATCACCCATATTTCAAAGAAACAATCAGCAATATGGAAAATATTTGATTGAAATCACATGGTTTCTTGTACTATACTGTAGACACAGTACTGTGTGCTGCGTAATTCATGGTGAATAGAGTGCCTGATATCTGCGTCAGGTGCCTATTCACTGTTAATTGCGCGCGCAGTGCCGATAATTTCCTCCGAAAAACAAAAGGGAGAACGCCATGAAAATCATACGCACAGAGCATTTGGATCAACAGCAGCTGAAAGACTTACAGGCCCTTGAAACCGCATGCCGGTTACATGACCATACTTCACTTACCTTTCCCACAGAAGACGGAGGTCTTTTCTTTCTATTATACGACGAAGAAACACTCTTATCCGCATTTTCTGCATTTTTAACGAATTTGAGGACATGCAGTCTGCCGCATTCACACTCCCGTCCCACCGGGAGGCCGCGGTCATTTCTCCCTGCTTTGCTGGAAGAACTGTTAAAAAGTCCGGTCATGTGATCTTCTTCCTGGCTGATGACTCCTGCCCTGACACGAAAAAGACGCTGGACGCCCTCGGCAGTTTTTAAACCGGGAACACATGATGGAACTGCGCCTGCCCGCGCCGCAGTCCCGGCAGTGAAAGCCACTCCGTAGAGTTCTCACCGGCTCTCTCAACTGACAGCGGAGATAAACGGTATGTGATCAGTGAAAACAGTAGGCCGGTCGGCTCTTTTCATCTTATATTCCAAAATGACACTGTTTACTTTTACGACTTCGAAATTCATGAGAAGCTTCGGAACCAGGGCATCGGAGGCCGTGCCGCCGCCGCGCTCATCGGTGAATTAAACCGCATGGCCAAAACAGAACCGGAATATTTTCCTTTCAGCCGTGTCATCTTTGCAGGTTAGCGGAGACAACGGGCCGGCGCTTCAGCTGTATCGGAAACTGGGATTTGAATTTACGGAGACGCTGGCGTACTATCTGTATTAGTGTATGATTCCGGAGAAATGACGGAAGGGAGGCTGCCGGCCTTTGTTCAAGTGCAAAAGAGAGGCCATAACAGAATCTGGCTTCTGCTACACGGCCCCTCTAAATTCTTTATTCCACTTTCTCCATAAGATTTACCTGATATTCTACAGCTTCCAGAATCCCCTCCATGTGCCTGTCCATTAATTCCGCTGGCGAGGTCGATTTCTCCTCAATTGCTCTCGTAATATCATCGTGCTCAATTACGTACGTATTACTTTTTGTCTCCAACTGATCAATATTATCTTCCAATCTGCTTTTTCCTTCAAAAATCAGCATCTCCAGAATAGCCTTCATGAAACGATTACTTGACTCATATCCCAATAATTCCATGAAAAATCAAGGGCTGGCTCCACAAAATCCTTTTTTCCGTTATAAAACGGTAAATATATATTAATGGATTTTCGCAGTTCCGTAATCTCCTCCTGTGTCGCATGGATGGCCGCAAGACGTACTGTTTCCACCAATGGCTTTTCTGGCTTTCATCAAATCGATTAAATCTGAATATTTATTAACCTGGAGTGCCTTGAAGATTCATTTCTCACCTCAGCTCTGTTTAAACTGTCCTCCATGTCGGAAAGTTCCATTTTTTCCCTCGTCAGACAGGATTCTCCCCTGATTCCCTTTATGAATGGTATATCCTTTGTAATCCAGCATCTTTCAGATACCGTCCAACGGTGGCAGTACCATAGGCGATTCCCATGGAATCCAGTTCTTCCTTTAAAGTCCATGATCCCACCGGCCCTGTCCTGTGGCCAATCTGTCTTACAAGAAGGAAAAAAAGAACAATATCACTTTCATTTTTTTAAATACGCCGGTCTATGCAGTAACCGCTTCTTCTCATCCATATATTTTCCACGCCTCTCTATTTTGATATACCATATATTACCAGTATTCAGTATACCATATTTTGTCTCTTCCCTCAACTACAGTGATTCATGGTTTTTCGCAGCCACCGGTCATATTTCTCAATTCCTTCTTCAATAGACACTTCCGGTTTCCAGCCAAAGTCACGGTATGCCCTGCTCTACGCTGAGTGCACCCAGATTGTCATACCCCAAATCTCCACGCCCAATACTCACCCGGTACTTTGGGATAAAGCTCTCTGACTTTATCTACGATTCTGAATAGCTGACAATCTCTCCTCCTCCCACATTATATTCTGTATGAGGAAGTTTATCTGCCATGGCAATTGTCGCAATTGCCTTCACGCAATCATCCAGGTAGATATAATCCAGCTTGATCCATTCCCCGTTCCCACATCACTTCACTTTTTAAGATGCAGTCTCTTAAAATCATATTAACAGGGCATTCATACTTTCTTCCAGGACCATATACAAATCCAATTCTCAGAGAAGCAGAATCCAGGCCGCCAATTTCTCACAAGTTCTTCACAGGCCACCTTTGTGGCACCATAAGATTTTCCGAGTGCATGGGGACTTCTTCTGTTACAAACATCCATGCTTACATTTCCATATACCGCCCCTGAACTCATATAGAGATATCGTTCGATCCCATAGTTTCTTGGCTGCTTCCAGCGATGTCATGGTACCAAGTACATTAGTCCGGTAAATTTTGTATGGGTTATCCCTAAACAGCTTCGGATGAGAAACTGCCGCATTATGAAGAATTCTATCTATCTTATAATTTCTTAAAATCATATTTATGGTACCGTATTCTGTCACATCCCCTGTATATAAGTACAGCCATTCACCTCTTCAGACGGGGAATGCACTGAAGCTGATCACCGCTTCCCCTGTTCCGTCAGATACCTAACCAGTGCTGTTCCTACCAGCCCGTTTCCTCCTATCAGCAAAGTTGCCATAATTCTGCCCGCCTTTCCCTATGTGTTATTTTATCATTAATCGTACAGAATTTTTGCAATGTCGTCCTCTTCTATGTTGGTATGATCATACCAGACTGCAGGGGCATCAAGATTCTTTACTTCTCTGCCGTTCACTGCATCGATACAAATTTTTAATCCTTCATACCCCATTGCAACGGATCCTGGGCGACTGCCCCATAAAATACTGAGCTGGCAACGGCGCCTTCATTGTCTTTCCAGCATCAAATCCAATAGCAATTAAATCTTTATATTTACCCTTCTCCCCTGTCGAGGTCAGTTCCATCCGTTGTTGCACTGAGCAATGCGGTTACTGATGCTTCATTCACACAGAAAACCGCAGCAACATCATTTCCATTAATCATTTTCTGAGCCTGGTTCCTGATATCTGCATCTGCTTTTGTAGGCGGAATCTCTGCTCTGATCGTAACAGCGGCCGGATTTTCGAAGCTTTTTTCAAAGCTTGTATGGCCGGTGATTTTACAGCACCCGGCTGATACTCCTGAAGGAGCTCATAAAGTGTTAGTGTAAACCCGTTGATTCTCTGTTCGTGCGCAGTCATAACTGCATCCGGTGCCAAGCAGCTCACCACCATTGGTTTTTCCGCGGGTTGCCTGTTTCACCTGTTCCACAAATGCCTCATTTTCCATCAATTTTTCAGCAGCCAGTCCTGGCCGCCCGCTTCATTATTTGTGGAGACGGTTGCAGCCAATGCCCCCTCCGGCGCATGGTTAAACGAGATATCATAGGCCACAACCGGAATTCCTTCATCCTCGCTTTAATCATCTGCGCCTCCAGTGCATCCGATTCGTTGCCGCAATCAAAATTGCATCCGGTTTTCTTAGCGATCGCCTGATTCAGTATATCAATCTGCTCCTGTACCTGAGAGGAGTCCTGGGAAGCATTATAATTTAACTTCACGTTGCCCAGTTCATCCGGCTGCCGCTTTAGCACCATCTACATTTATATTGCAGAAACTGTTGCGAAAGAACCAACCATCTCGACATAATACTCATCTTTTTCTTTCGAGTTTTCCGTTTCCATTTCAGTCTTTTCCTGCTTCGTTGTCTCCGGAGCCGTTGTTGTCTCAGCCTCCTCCTGAACCACATGCTGTAAGAGACCATGGCTGACAGCTGCCAAGCCTAATAATAACGTTTTTCATAAATAAATACCTTCCCTTTCTTTTGGCTATGCCGTGATTTTTACTTAACCCCTGTTTTATCTTTAGTTATTTCTATAGATATCCAACAATACAGCCAGAAGAACAGCCGCTCCTGTAAACAATACCTGCCATTGTTTGCTGAATTCTATTGTCATTAAACCATTTTCAAAATACCCATGATAAATACCCCAATGATTGTTCCAAAACATACTGCCCGATCCTCCGGTCATTGAAGTTCCTCCAATCACTGTCGCTGCTATGGCATTTGTTTCAATTCCGGAACCAGAGCCTGGCAGTATCGCTGTATAAGTGGCGCATAAAAGATTCCTGCCAGCCCTGCAAAAATACCACTGATCACATATACCAGAAGCCCCCACCGTTTTACATTAACACCGGATAATCTGGCCGCTTCTTTTATTGGATCAATGGCACAGGCATATTTTCCGATTTTGTATATTTAAACAGAAAAATGCCGCTGCAAACAGAATAACCATATAAATCACCCCCATAGGCACCCCATCCAGCGACTTGTAAAAATCCGCTTAAACCAGCCATCTGGTTCACTGATACTCGGATAACGCATTGTCTGAACGCCAGAAATGATATATCCTGCTCCCTGTGACATCATCATTGTCCCCAGTGTGGGGCCACAAATGCAGGAAGATTTAAGTAAGATACGAGTATTCCATTTTAAAAATCCCCAAACAGCATCCCTGTAAAACGATAATGATCAAAGAAAACCACATGGGTAATCCCATACGTTATATGCGACGCCGCCAACCAGAGCTCCGCACATGGCTACTGTTCCCCACTGATAAATCAATTCCTCCTGTGGAAATAACAAATGTCATTCCAAAGGATACACATATGATGTAATATGTACTTTCCAGCAGATTCACCATCGTGTCCCCGGTACAAAATTACTGCCGAAAACAGAAAAAAACAGGAACAGGACTCTCAAGCGTCAGAAGTGCGATCGCCCGCTGTGATGATAATATTTTTTTCATAACCGGTATTCCTTTCTTTTATTTTCAACTCCTCATAACCGCATACCGCATAATCTTCTCTGGGTTGCTTCCCCTATATCCAGTTCACCGGTCAGTCTGCCTTCACAAAGGACCAGAATGCGATCACTCATACGGAGCAGTTCCGGCATCTCGGATGAAATCATGATAATGGATTTTCCTTCCCTTATCAGCTGTTCCATCAGTTTATAGATCTCATTTTTTGCCCCCACATCGATTCCCCTGGTGGGTTCGTCAAAAATAAATATCTCACTGTTTTTTAGCAGCCATTTTGCAATTACTACTTTCTGCTGATTCCCACCGGATAAATTTCTTACCAGCTGGCCAATCGAAGGGGTCTTAACGGAAACTGACTTTGTCACTGTTTCTACAGCTTCCTCCATCCTGTTAAAGTTGATCACAATACCACGTGTAAACTCGTCCCAGTTTGGAAGTGCCACGTTGTCCGCTACTGACAAATCAATTGCAAGCCCGTTACCTTTTCTGTCTTCCGACAGATAACTGATCCCGTTTGCTACCACATCACTTGTAGAACGGATTCTCACTTCTCTGCTATTTCTATAAATCTTACCGCTTCTGTACCAGTCTGCACCGAATATTAGTCTGGCAAGTTCCGTACGTCCTGCGCCCATCAGACCTGCCAGGCCCAATATTTCCCCCGCGGCGCAGAACAAAAGAAATGTCTCTGATGTCCTTTGATATCATATTTTTTAACCTCCAGGACAATATCCTGCATCCTTCCGGACGCAGGAGCTCATTTTTCTCCCAGCTGATGGTCCTTCCAACCATTTTCTGAATCAATGCCTCCATGGAACTTTCCTTCGTTTCCATCGTATCGATGTAGCAGCCATCTCTCATAACCGTAATTCTGTCTGTAATCTCAAAAAAGTTCTTCCAGCCGGTGTGAAATATAGATAATAGAAATTCCGTCTTCCTTCAGCTGTCTGATAACGCGAAACAACTCTTCGATCTCATTTTACAGCCAGGGCTGCAGTCGGCTCATCCATGATCAGTACGCGGCTGTGATAAGAAATACCTTTCGCGATCTCAACCATCTGTCTGCCTTGCAACGGTTAATTCCCCTACTATAGTATCCGGGCTGACGTCCAGTTCCAGTCTGGCCAGCAATTCTTCTGTCCTCCTTTTATCCTGCCTGCGTTTTATCGAGATTCCCCTCCCGCTCTCCCTTCCAATAAAAATATTGTCGGCCACAGAAAGCTTTTCTACCAGATTGAGTTCCTGGTATATCATGCAGATTCCATCATCAAGTGCCTCCTTAGGCGTCCTGTAGTGTACCTCTCTTCCATTAACCGTGACACTTCCAGAATCTGCCTCATAAACTCCGGAAAGGATTTTCATCAGTGTGGATTTTCCCGCCCCGTTCTCTCCGATCAGCCCCAGAACCTCTCCCTTTTTCAGCTCCAGCTTCGCATTATCAAGTGCATGAATTCCTCCAAAACGCATTTGAATGTTCTGCATGGATACTTCCAGTTCACACATTATTACGCCTCCCTTCAGATCATATATGCTACCGGGATTGCCTCGGCACATACTGACCATATCCGGCTTTCCCTGTTATGCTGCCATCTCTGTAAACCAGTTTCCCCTAACCCAGGTCTGCTTTACTCTTCCCTTCATATCCATACCGTGATAAACATTTTTATCCGACTTTGTCTTGGAAAAACTCTTCTTTCCATCGAAGGTCCATTCTTCATTTAAATCCACCACAACAATATCAGCATCTGTCCCTGGGAGAAGACTTCCTTTTTGGGATATAAACCCATGATTTTGCTGCGTTGCCCGATGTTAAATCGGCCAAACGTTCCAACGGGAGTCCTCTTTTGTTTACCCCTTCTGTCAGCATGGAGGGCAAAAGTCCGTCAAATCCGCCAAATCCACAAAGTTCCTTTAAAGAAATCACCCTCTTTCGTCTTCTCTTCATCCGATAAGGCCCATGATCGGAGCCAATGGTATCAATCGTACCATCCATTACATAATTCCACAGCTTTTCTACATTTTCTCTGCTTCGAAGGGGCGGATTGCACTTTGCATAAAAGCGCCCTTTGGACCGTAATACGTTGCGGTCGAACAACAGATACTGCGGGCATGTACATGGTTCCCCTGCATTTTTCCCTGCTTTAAAAACTCGGCTCCCTGCGCAATCGTCATATGACAGATATAAAGACGGTTCCCTACTGCTCTGCTAAACAAACAGGCTCTCTGAATCGCCTCCAGTTCCACCCACCATGGCCTGGCGTCATCATATCTGGCAGGATCACATTCACCCATTTCTGCCAGCCACCGACAACCAAAATCGGCTACCTCTGCATTTTTCCGCGTGTACTCCTATCAGGCCGTCAAATTTCCTGGCGATCTCCATCCCTTTTTTACCAGATATCCGTCTCGTGATCTGCGGATAATCAGGATTGGCAAAACTCATAAATCCCTTTATATGCCACACAGCCCAGGTTATTGAGTTCCTCCATCTGATCCAGGCAGCCTGGAGTCAATCCACCCCAAAATGCAAAATCTACGAAAGACTGTCGGTTTGCCGTCTCATATTTTAAACCGAAGCCCTGCCTGTCAACCACCGGAGGTACACTGAGAGGCATATCAACAATTGTTGTGATACCTCCTTCCGCTGCACATTGTGAACCAGAATACCAGTCTTCCCTGTAATTTGAAAGGTGAAGGGTCCCACATATGTACGTGCGTATCAATGATCCCCGGCAGAATCACCTTACCACTTACATCAATGATCCTGCAATCTCTGTCTCATCCATTATAAAATCATTCACCAGTGCTTCAATCCGTTCTCCCTTTTATTACCAGATCCATTTTTTTACACAGCCTGGAAGAACCACCATGCCACCCCTTTAAAACCGTTGTTTGTTCTGCTAAATCAATCATTTTATTCCCCTTATTCGTCGCTTCTCATCATCGCTCATCATTAATGAGTAGTGTTTATAGGCAAATTATATACAATACTTTTTTATTTTGTCAATAGCTATTATTTAATTTGCACATTTTAATTTACATTGACATTGCATTATATACATGTTATACTATTTTTGCTCATCATTGATGAATAGTAAAATCAAACCTAAAAACTAAGGAGGTTTTATTATGACATACATCAATCCAGATTCTGCTTTAACACCAGCTAATATCTATGTTGAAGCAACCCAGAGTCGTTTCTCTGACTCTTATCGGCGCTGGCAGGGAATTCCTTCCATTGAAGTAACCGGGAATGGACGAATTTTTGTTAATTTTTATTCCGGACAGGACGCTGAGGTTGGAGGGAATATTATGGTACTTTGTGTCAGTGATAATCACGGAGAGAGTTTTCGCTCCTGTGTAACCGTTGTGGAGCATCCCGATCCGAATGCAGGATCTATGATCCTAATTTATGGATCGCTCCAGACAAAAAGCTCTGGATGTTTTTATACGCAGGCGCGGATTTAACGATGGACGGAGTGGTGTCTGGGTAACTGTCTGCGATCAGCCTGACACGGATCCGCTCACCTGGTCTGCCCCTCGCAGAATTGCTAATGGCATTATGATGAACAAACCGATCATTACCACTAAAGGTGAATGGCTGTTCCCCTGTGCTATCTGGTGATACAAGCGGAAGTGTTCCCGCCGAACGCCACGGTCTGGAGCAGGAGCAGTTTTCTAATGTATACGCTTCGTCCGACAAGGGAAAAACTATTTCTCTTCGCGGCCATGCAGATATCCCCAACAGAAGCTTTGATGAAAACATGATTGTAGAAAGAAGGACGGCTCCTGTGGATGCTGGTCCGCACCTTCGATGGAATCGGTGAAAGTTTTTCCACTGATGGCGGATACACCTGGACTCCAGGACAGAAATCCCATATTGACGGTCCCTGCTCCTTTCATATCAGTCGTCTGAAATCGGGACGTCTCCTCTTTAATTAATCACTACCAGTTTGACCAGCGAATTGATCTTTGAAGATATCATGCCAGGGAAATGTCAAAAAATGGAAAGGCCGAAGTCACCTGTCCGCTCTTTTAAGTGAAGATGATGGTCAGACCTGGCCCTACTCCCCTTCTTCTGGACGAACGGAATGAAGTCTCTTATCCTGATGCTAAAGAAGCTGATGATGGTTTTATCTATGTTACTTATGACCACGAACGGGTAACCGAACGAGAAATATTAATGGCGCGTTTTACAGAAGAAGATATCATAAAGGGGAAAACCGTTACTTGTGGTTCCAACTTTAAAATCGTGGTAAATAAAGCCACTGGACAGCCCAATATCCATTGAATAAAGGACTTAGACCGCGGCTGCCTTCAACAACCACTTTTCACCTAAATAAAGTCCTGGCTCATACTACCGAGCCAGGACTTTTCCTTTTCTCACACTTCCCGAATCATACCATACTGCTTCAAATCAAAATGCTTCTCCATCACCCCAAACACCTTAAATCCAAATTGCCGGTAAAACGCCACATTCTTCTCGTTATGTGTTTCCAGTGAAATCATCTGCCTGTGGCGGTTGGTCTTCCTTCAATTTGCATTCGCCTTCTTTTTATACAAAAACCGGCTCAGAAAGTATTATTTTCTTAAGCCGGCTTCTCATTTTAATATTATTCATCCCAGTTGTGATAGGGTGGCCTGAACGTCGTCATCCTCGTCCAGAAGGTCGAGAGTACGGTTCATCTTTTTAATCGATTCCTCATCGGTCCAGTTCTACCCCGGTCTGCGGGATCATGGTTACGTCGGCCTCCACCATCGGAATTCCGGCCGCTTCCAGCGCTTCACGCACCGCACTGAAATCCTCCGGTGCCGTAATCACCTCGTAACTGTCCTCCTCCTCGGAGAAATCCTCGGCTCCCGCATCCAGAGCCATCATCATCAGTTCATCCGGGTCCATCTCACACTCTTCCTTATCGATGATGATCTGGCCCTTTTTATCGAACATATAAGATACACAGCCCGGCGTTCCTACGTTGCCGCCGCCCTTTGTAAAGGCGCTTCTCACATTGGTCGCCGTCCGGTTTTGTTGTCGGTTAAAGGTATCAACAATAATCGCTACTCCGTTTTGGACCATATCCTTCATATGTAATGGTCTCATAATTCACAGCGTTCGCATCGCCGGCCGCCTTCTTAATTCCGCGGTCAATCGTATCGTTCGGCATATTGTTGGCTTTGGCTTTTGCAATGACATCGCGCAGCTTGCTGCCAGGTTTTGCAGGGTCCGGTCCCTTCTTTCACTGCTACTGCAATCTCTCTTCCGATTACGGTGAAAACTTTGCCTTTGCAAAAGCATCATTTTCTCTTTTTGTGTTTGATATTTGCGAACTTTGAATGTCCTGACATTATTTATAACACTCCTTTTCCTTTATCTTCTTCGTCCTAAAACTCTAAAAATCAGCATCTTTTCCATTTTAACACCATTCTGCTAATCTGGCAAGGAATTTTCGCTGTCTGCCGGGCTTTCCCCCGCCATTTTCCGGCCCTGGCGGGTATCCGGCGGAGGAACAAGCTTCTGTACACGGATGGTATGAATCATCTTGTTCTCCACCTGGAGAATTTTGAAACCGTATCCCTGGTACTCCACCTCCTGTCTGCTCGCCTTCCTGCGGAATGCGGTCCAGTCTCGAGATCAGGAACCCGTTGATGGTGTCGTAGGAATCGTAATCATCCTCGAATTCGATATCCAGGGTTTTGGCAACCCTCATCCAAAGGTGCCATGCCGCTGATGATATAAGAACCGTCTTCTGCCTGGGCAATAAATTCTTCATCTACGTCGTATTCATCCATAATGCTTCCGACGATCTCTTCCAGAATATGTCCTCCATGGGACAATGCCGGCTGTCTGCCCGTATTCGTCGACCACGATAACCATATGAATCTTCTGGGACTGCATCTCCTTGAAAAGCGAATCAATGTTTCTCGTCTCAGGTATGAAATGAGCTCCCGCAGAAGACCATCGATCTCACAGATCGGGACCATCCCATTACTGCCGTTTTCCGCAGCTATGAGCGCATCCTTCATGTGAAGGATGCCGGTGATATCGTCAATATCTTTTCATACACCGGATATCTGGAATTGTAGCCTTCCTTCAAAATGAAGTTTACAGCCTCACGGAGAGTCATGGAACCATCCAGAGCCACCCAGATTTTTTCCGGTGGGTCATGATATCACCGGCGTCCTTATCGTCCAGTTCGAAAAATATTGGTTATCATCTCCGCCTCGCTGGCCTCCAAAACGCCCTTCTCATGGCCTTCATTGACCATGGACATAATGTCTTCTTCTGTCACATTCTCATTATCTGACATCATATCGATGCCGATGAGCTTCAGGAACAGAAATGCCACGGCATTGATAAGCCAGGTAAACGGCATCAGCGGAACCATGAAAAAAGTGACGACCGGAAGCATGTGATAACCCCATTTCTCCGGATTCTGGGCTGCACAGCGTTTCGGAATCACAATGCCAAAGCTTGATGAGCAGCACAATTAAGAGAATTCCACGATCAGAAGGCTTAAGACGGAAAGCCACGGTGCCGAAAGAGTGGCCCGACGGTCCAGAATCAGGGTCAGACGGCCGCCCAGCTGCTCTAAGATAAAGGCGCCGGTGATAATGCCTATGATGTTGGTCGATACCTGTATCGTGTTTACAAACCGGGTCGGCCTGTTGATATGTAGCAGCTTTCTTGCCTTATCACTGCCTTCTTCCATCTGATGCTCTAAGTCACTCGTGTTGACGTTCTGAATTGCAGCGCCAAATCCGTAAAAAATATGGCGTCTAACAGGATGAATAGTAAAAATATTGCCACGCTGGGAAGCGGGTTGCCATCGTCCATTGTTTTGTTCTACTCCTTTTATTGATTGTCATTGGTGGGGGTGAAGAGGGGGGCTTGGTTGGTCTGTCTGTTTGTTGATTAGTTTGTTTGGGTGCTTTTGCATCCGCAGGGGAAGCCCTGAACCGTGCTGCGGCTCAGGGCTTCGCGGTGTGCCATACGAGATGGAAGGGGCAGGGGACAAGCAAGCTTGACCCCTGCCCCTCCATCTGTATGGCTGCGCCTGCTAGCTATGAAAAAAATGATACCCCCCCCCCCATTTGTCAAGTACTTACGCTTGTTTCCTGATTTGCTTCTTTCGCACGTTCGAACTATGTATCCAGTTCCAAACTGACTTTTTAACGCATAGTCCACTTTTTCCTGAAGTTCTTCGTCTATATGACAGATCTTCTCTTTTAGTCTCTGCTTGTCTATGGTCCTTAATTGCTCTAACAGAATGACTGAATCTTTTATCATGTCACATCTTCTGGTATCCAGTTCGACATGTGGGTAGTTTTGCCTTGTTCATCCGGGGACGTGATTGCTGCGCAGATGACGGTGGGGCTGTGCCCTTGTTTCCTATGTCGTTCTGTATGATGAGGACCGGCCTGATTCCGCCCCCTGCTCGGAGCCTACTACCGGTCTTAGGTCTGCATAAAATATGTCTCCACGTCTGATTATCACTTTCTCACACTCCGTCAATTGGATTTAAGTCTATTATTGACCTTTTTTTGACTCGTGTATTCACTTAAGTTGTTCGCTCCAAGTTCTTTTGCCGCATAGTTTATGATATGATACGGACATGGATTGCGTTATTCGTCCTTCACTTCCCTTTTCTGATTACTTTCCGAAACCTTCGTAAAATCATCGAAATAATCTTTTTTCCTACCACTTTTCCGTCTTCTACGTAGACTCTGGGGACACGTTTTCCGATAATCACAGAGTATTTCATGAGTGGAAACCGCCGCCGATGCGGGCAGCTCCTCAACCGTGATCTCTTCGTCCCCGTCTTTCCCGATCAGGGTGACTTCGTCGCCCTCTTCCGCTTCGGGTATCTCTGTCGTGTCGACCATCAGCTGGTCCATGCAGACACGGCCCAGGATTTCTTGTCACGGCGGCCGCGGATCAGAACATCCCCACGGCCTGATAAGGAACGCGGATAGCCGTCTCCGTAGCCTACCGGGATGGTCGCAATGGCTGTTTTCTTCTGCTCATTGGGGAAGCGCCGCACCATCTGGTGTTCCCGGCGCGATCGTCTTTAAATAGCTTATCGTGCTCTTTAACTCCATGGCCGGAGTCAGATGACCGGCTCTTTTCTACTCCCTATCCGACGGATAGACCGCGGATAAGAGATTCCCGTTGTGGACTGACAAAATCAGCCTGCGTTCTAGAATTCCTGCACTGTTGGAACAGTGCAGAACCGATTGTGATGCCGCAGCCCGTGGCATGAGCGAACTCCGCAACAGCTCCATCTGACGGGCCGTGGCGTGCCTCTTTATCCGCCCGGCAAAAATGGGTGAAGAGCCCTCGACGTGATTCCTGAAGACGGCTGATCCGCACCGTCTCCTCTGGCGGCGGCGGTTACCGGATAGCCGATCTGCCCATGCTGTATCCAAGGCGATGGATGGGTGATATTTCCCGCCTTCACTGAAAGTCTTGAGAGACAGCCAGCTTCATAACGGCCGGAGTTCATACCGGATCAGATCCTCAAAGCTGCCTCAGTGACTCACTCCCAGATAGAATGGCTTGTAATGCCGTGTCTTCAATATGACTGCCTCCGGGTGGCCGTCGCGTATCCGCTTACGTATGGGTCGATGGCACACGCCACGGTACTGAGCCATGACCGTATCCATCCGCCTTTACCACGCCAAATCATCGGTTTTCCTTCTTTTAAATTGGCCTCATGGCTTCCATATTCTGTCTGATATGTCCAGATTTACCGTCTCACCAAACTCTGCTGTATCGTTCCATTTCTCTATACTTCCTTCAGATTATTCTGTCTTTTAAGATGTCTGCCAGCGCCTCCGTCGGTTCCCGGCCAGTAGGCCGTGCCTCCTGACTGAAGCCTGACAAGATCGCCCGCCCGGCCGTGTAAGTAGACGCCCCATGGCTGCGGTCGATTCTTCCCATGCCGAGCGCCAGGAGTCCTGCAATGATTCCTGTCAGGACGTCTCCCGCTCTGCCTTCGCCATGGAACTGTTGCCGCTATGGTATTGATGTAGGTACGCTGATCTTTTAAAGGCCGCTACGGTTACCGCGTCTTTCAGTACCAGGTGATTCCGTAACGATCCGCATATTCTCGCAGCGGGGATCAGGCGCCGCCTGATGTCCTCCACCGGACTGCCTGTCAGCCCTCGCCATCTCGCCAAAGGTGGGGTGTCACGATATTTTCGGTAAAATAATTGGTCAGTTCGAAATGCCGCAATGATGGTGTTCAGGCCGTCTGCGTCGAGGATGAGTGGGGACATAGGCATTAGCCAGTACCTCTCCACCAGGTTTTCGCATACGGCTCCTGGCCGATCCCAGGGCCGAGAACGATGACGCTGGCCATTCACACTGGGCCTCCAGAGTGTCTGAACGCACTGTGGACGCCTGTGCCTCCTCCGGATCGTAAGTAGTGATGATCGCCTCCGGGCGACGTCTGAAGAACAGCGGTTTTCCTCCACCGTAAAGATCTTCACCAAGCCGGCTCCCATCATCGCGGCCATAGCGCTGAGCCAGGCGGCTCCGCTCATGTTTTTTGACCCTGCGGCATCAGGACGCGGCCAAAGGTTCCCTTATTGGAATATGCGGGCCGGGCCGGAATCAGCACAGATATCGGCCGGTTCAAAGGTAAACAGCTCCGGACTCACGCCGTTCTAAGCTGACAGGGGGAAAGCCGATATGGCCACCACGACGATTCCGCTGAGGCGCGCCCCGGATACAGAAGCGTTCCCAGCTTCTCATAGCCGAAGGTCACCGTCACATCAGCTTTTTAAGGCAGTCCCTGATCTCACCGGTATCGGCGTGAATTCCGGATAGGATATCCACAGCCACCACCAGGACGCCCCACAGCGGAAAAGCGTGGCCCCAGTAAGTCACGAAGTACACCCCTCACCTCAGGACGGCCCATGCCGAATATGCCGGCATCGATTACAAGTTCACAGCGGCCCGGTATAAAATCGCTGTATTCAATCAGATTTACGCTGCCGCTCCGCAATGGCCAGCTGTTTCTGTACTCGTCCGTTCCGTTCTCCTTGGTACCTGCCAGAATCACGGTCACGGTGTAGCCTTTTTAGATGAAGGAGCCTGGCGGCTGCAATGCCGTCCGCCCCATTATTCGGTCCCGCAGACTGCCCAGATGCGGTCCTTTTTTCCGCCTTTTCTGCACTCACGCACAACGGCCGCGGCCGCCTGCTCCATAAGCACCAGTGAAGGGATTCCTATGGACTGGATGGTAGCTGTCCACTTCCTTCCATCTGGCTTCCTGATACCAGATATCTCATACCCATTCGCCTTTCCGACTAACAGTCATCTCTGCATTTTTCTCTATTATATACAAAACTGCCGACAGGCAAAGAATTTCTCCTTTGCCTGCCGGCACTCATTTCACAAATGAAATGGATCAAAAGGCATCAGATCAAAGCTTATGATTTCTTTTGCCGCATCTGTTGGCAGATTTCCCTTTTCCTGCTCCGCCTTTTCTTCCTCAGCCTTGTCCTGCATGCGCAGAAACCTTATAGGATAAGCGCATCAGGCTTCTCGGAAAGTGTATCGTTCTCCACCACCACGTCATCCGGCACGACCAGATCCGTATGGGCGAAATTCCAGATCGCCTTGATCCCGCGCTCACAAGACGGTCGGCAATCTCCGGCGCCTTTGTCTTCGGTATCACGTTAATCTGAACGTCATTATCCCTCACAAACTGCTCCATCCACACTTTGATCTCAATTCCTCTCACAACAAGCCCGATGAGACGCGGATTGATATCGAACATTCCCTTGATTAAGAAGCCCGCTTCTCAAAATTCATAATTGGCAATTGCCTGTCCCAAATTACCCGCACCGATAATTACGATGTTATGCTGTCTGTCGATCCCGAGGATCTTCGCAATTTCCGTATAAAGATACTTTACATTATATCCCTATCCCTGCTGGCCAAATCCTCCAAATGTTCCAGATCCTGGCGGATCGAGAAGCAGTCACCTTCATACGGACTTAATCATTGGAGAATTCTCACTGCGTCATCCATCAATGACTCTCCAGATACCGGTAATATCTTGGCAGCCTCGCAATCACTTAGCTTTTGATATCTCTTTTTCTGCCACATCTTCACCTTCTTCAATGGTTGTTTACTTATTTTCTTTCCTGCCAATACGTAACTGAACGTAGA
>VOFH01001377.1_pt1 | contig 26925 bp, 43 predicted proteins | sample 5384091 | NCBI WGS metagenome assembly VOFH01 (sample SAMN12384727, study PRJNA508395) | human gut metagenome | isolation source: healthy gut G | host: Homo sapiens
CGTGCCGCTGTTTGCCGGCGGCGCACAGATAACTGCGGCTGCGGAGGCGGCCGGGAAGACACTGGATGTGGTGTTCACGCACGACACCCACTCCCATCTGAACAGTTTTCCACGGTGATTGACGGAGAATCCACAGAGGTGGGCGGATTTGCAAGGATCAAGACAGTGATTGATGAGCAGAAAGCGGAGAATCCGGACACGCTCGTTGTCGATGGCGGTGATTTTTCCATGGGTACGCTGGTGCAGACCGTCTATGAGGATGAGGCGGCAGAGCTTCGGATGCTGGGCGCAATCGGCTGTGAAGTGACGACGTTTGGTAACCATGAGTTTGATTACCGTTCCAGCGGACTGGCACAGATGCTGAAGAGTGCAGCCGAAAGCGGCGACGCACTGCCGGAGCTTGTGGTGTGTAATGTAGACTGGGATGCGATGGAGGCTGCGGGATTAAACGACGGACAGCAGCAGATTTTAAGCGGATTTGAGGAGTACGGCGTGAAGGATTATGTCGTGCTGCAAAAGGAGATGTCAATGTTGCTGTGACAGGTGTGTTCGGTGTGGACGCACTTGCCTGCGCGCCGACCTGTGAACTGTTATTCCGCGATCCGGTGGAAGCAGTCAAAGGAGACGGTGGCAGAGATCAAGGCAAATGAGGATGGACATGATCGTCTGCGTATCACACAGCGGTACGTGGGAGGATGAGAGCAAATCCGAGGATGAGATTCTTGCCAGGAGTGTGCCGGATCTTGACCTGATTATCAGCGGTCATACCCACACAGAGCTCGCGGAGCCGATCGTGCACGGCGACACGTATATTGTATCCACGGGAGAGTACGGCAAGAAGATCGGAGAACTTTCCATGACCCAGAAGAGCGATGGCAGATGGGAGATAGCGGATTATAAACTGGTTCCGATTCTTTTCGACCATCACTGCAGACGGAGCGACCCAGGAGAAGATTGATGGCTTCATGGAAGCGGTGGATACTGGTTATCTTGCAGATTTCGGGTACACCAAGGATGAGGTGCTTGCAAACCAATAATGTGCAGTTTTCCACGTTGCATGATCTTGAGTATGAGCACACGGAACACAATCTGGGAGATTTGATGTCGGACGCCTGTGTATGCCGTGGAGAACTCCGATGATTTTGACGGTGTGCCGGTGGATGTTGCCGTGGTTCCGAGCGGTACGGTGCGCGATACCTACACGGCCGGGGACATTACGGTGGAGCAGGTGTTTAATTCTTTTTCCCTTGGCATCGGTCCGGACGGGTGCCGGGATACCCGCTGATCAGTGTCTATCTGACAGGGAAGGAACTTCGCACAGCCGCGGAGATTGACGCGTCCGTCTCCGATTACATGACGACAGCCAGACTTTTATATGAGCGGACTTCATTTTACATACAATCCGGAACCGCATGATTTTAAACAGGGTGACGGATATTTATCTGACCGATGAGAACGGAAGCCGCGTGGGGCTTGAGGACGATAAGCTGTACCGCGTTGTGGCAGATCTCTACAGCGGACAGATGTTAAGCGCGGTGACGGATATGTCGCACGGACTGTTGTCGCTTGTGCCAAAGTATGCGGACGGAACGCCGATCGAGGATTTTGAGGACGTCATCGTGATGGAGGGGAACCGCGAGTTAAAAGCGTGGGATTCGATTGCCAGATATATGCAGTCCTTTTGAGGATACGGACGGCGACGGTATTGCCAATGTGCCGTCTTACTACAGCCAGATGCACGACCGCAAGGTGGTGGATGAGAGCCGCTCGCTCGGCGATCTTGTAAAGAGCCCGAATAAATATGCGGCTATGATTGTCGCCGTGATTCTGATTGTGATAATTCTGGTTGTATTACTGATTGTGTTAGTGGTAAAATTGATAAAACGCATACGGAGACGGAAAGCGGATACAATACATAAAAGATAATTGAAATACAGGAGACCATTATGAGTGCGCAGGATAAGACAGCGCAGGTGTTGCGGGAAATGCATATCATGTATGCCAACAGCGAGATGTATGATAAAGCGACAAACCGGGTTATCATAGACAAAAAGAAGGCGTTAAATCTCCTGCAGCGTCTGAATGTCTGCATCTACGAACTCATGGAGGAACATGAGCCTTACCCAGCAGAGCCGCGATGCAGCAGAACGGCAGTTCCGCAGGAAAACGGACGGTATTGTCGAGGATGCGAACCGCATGGCGGAGGATGTGTATGCCGGATCGGTCATGTATACGGATGAGGCACTTCGCCGCGTACAGGATATTATGCAGGATGCGATGGACTCTGTCCGGGAGATCTGCGATAAGATGAATGATGCGCTCGCGCAGGAAAAGTCAAATGTGCGCAGGGATCAGTCGGAGTTAAAGAGCCACCTTGAGGATTTAAAGGGATACGAACAAATACATGAATCTGATCGAGCAGCGCAACAAGGAGATTGCAAAGGAACGCGCGAAGCGTGAGCAGGAGGAAGAGGAGGCGACTTCCGTCTATGCATCCGTAAAGCCGGAGATCAAGATAAACGAAGAGTATTTTGAGAAGAATGGAATTCCGTTAGAGACAGAGGAACCGGAGGAAGAGCCGGAGAAGAACACCGGTGAGACCGGGGCGGAGATAAAAGTAAATCTCGATGCGGAATACTTCAAATGGAAAGAAGACGCTGACGGCGGCAAAGAGGAGAAGAAACCGGAGCGCCATTCTTTCTTTGGCAAGCGGTCGAAGTAATAGAATTGAAGAGAGAGTGGATATCCAATTGGTGGAAGATCCGCTCTTTTTTTTACTCTAACCGGTAGGCGCGCGGCGACATGCCATAGTGCTTCGGAACGCATCCCGAAATAATTGCCGTCAGAAAAACCGCAGATCCCGGCAATTTCAGTGATCGAAGTGTCCGTCGTGCACAGAAGGTGCGCGGCGTTCTGAAGGCGGAGGTGCGTTAAGTATTCCTTAAATCGAATCCGGTTGTCTCCGGAATTTTTGGAAAAATAAGTGGGATTCATATGTGCGACCGCCGCGGCGGCTGCCAGTGAGACCGGTTCCTCGTAATGTTCGTAGATGTAGCGCGCGCTTTCCTGGATGGCGGTGCTGGTCTCGTCCAGAAATTGTGGAGTCTGGTGGACATCCTGGCAGCGCGCGATCTCAACCAGAAGGCTCTGAAAAGACTTTTTGGTCATGAGCGGTGCATAAGGATCGCTGCTTTCGGATTCAAGGCGCAGGCGCGTCATCAGGCGTTCTAACTGCGGACGGCTGGAAGACGGAATGGTGAGTCTGCTGCGGGAAAAAAGCCCGACGCAAAGATCCGGGCCGCTGGCGGCAGACACCCGGTGTAAGTAATCTTCCGAAAAAAGATGTTGATGCGCTCGGCAGGACGCTTGGTTTCATAGAGAACGCGGTGCAGCACAGAGGGAGGAATCATAATCAGATCCCCTGGAAAGAGCCGGTAAATGCTGTGGCTGATAAAACAGCGGCACTGACCGGACAGCAGAGTAATAAAATTCGTAGTACGGGTGATAATGGGATTCTCCCATATCAAAATGCGAATCGCGCTGTACCTGCGTAATTTTAAAATCGGCAAATGCGGTCGTGACAGCTGGAGGAAGCGAAATCGTTCATGGGTATAACTCCTGTTCCTGGTTCCGTGAAGGTTTCTGCGGAATGGTGATTCTGGATTTTTGCCTGCAATGACAAAAAAATCAGTAGTATAAAGCAAAATAACGGAAAAAATTGTATAAATAAATATATTTTTGTTATACCATGGGAGAACAGAAAAGTAAAGAAACGCAGATACAAAAGAATGGAGAAGAACATGCAGGCAGATCTTTCAAAAAGGACGAACAATTTCGCGAGTTTTCCTGAACGGACCCATGTGGCGGGGTGGTATTGTATGTGGGATTTCCACTGGCGCTCTATGAGAGCCTGAACCAGCTTTTTAAGATACTCGATACCATGATGGCGTCACATATCGGCGCATCCGCGGTGTCCGCGGTCGCGTATTTGTCCCAGATCAACATGATGATCTCGGCGGTGGGAACCGGGCTTGCGGTGGGCGCCAGCATCAAGGTGAGCCAGGCATATGGGGCCGGCGATTTCATGCTGGTAAAAAAGCGTGTCAGCACAATGTTTGCCATGTGCGGGGCGCTCGGTATCGCAATACTGCTTGTCCTGGTGCCGTTCACGCCGGAGTTCCTGCGCCTGATGAATACACCGGAAGAATTTATTGCGGACGGGAGCACGTATTTCAGGCTGGAGTTGTTCGGAATGGTCATCACGTTTTTCAATAACGTCTACATCGCCATTGAGCGTGCCAGAGGAAATTCCAAACGGATTCTGATTCTCAATACGGCGGTCATCGTAGTGAAACTGGGGCTGACGGCATGGTTTGTCTACGGGCTGGACGGAGGCATCAATATGATCTCTGTGCGACGATCATCTCACAGAGCTTTCTTCTTCTCGCTGCGTGCATCAATATGAACCAGAAGGGAAATGCGTTTGGCTTCTCATTGCGTGCCATCTCCATAAAAAGGAGGTCATCTGCCCGATGCTCACGCTGTCGTTTCCGGTCATCGTGGAGCGGAGTGCGTTTTGCGGTTGGAAAGGTGATTGTCAATTCGATGAGTACCGTCTACGGTTCCTGGACGGTGGGAGCGCTTGGAATCTCCAACAATATCGGCGGAATCACGACAAACCCGCAGAACGGATTTCAGGAGGGAGGCTCCTCCATTATCAGTCAGAATCTGGGGGCTGGCAGACCGAAGCGCGCGCTTTTGGCATTCCGCTGGGTGCTTTACATTGACATGCTCATCGGACTGGTCATCATGACGGCGTCGCTGTTATGCTTAAACCAGCTGGCAGGTCTCTTTGCCGGGGACAATGCAGAGTTTGCCGAGATGATCAAACAGATTTACCGGTTTGAGGCGGTCGGAGCAATCCCGCTCGGCGTCAACGCGGCGGTAATGGCGCTGCTCTATGGATTTGGAAAGACGCGTGTGACACTGGTCATGAACTTCTGCCGTGTCTTTCTGTTCCGCGTGCCGGTACTTTGGGCGTTGCAGCAGTTCACGGATCTCGGAAACGTCAGCGCCGGCATTGTCATGGCGGTGAGCAATGTGGCGAGCGGCGTGCTTGCAGCGGTGGTGGGCGTCATCGAGATACGCAGAATCTGTAACACATACGATGTGCGGTATTTTGGTGGAGAACGGAAAAATTAAGAAATAAAAACTACACCTATAGATTGCAAAATATTTCAACTCTATGTTAAAATGTCTAAAACAGTATCAATTCGATAGAATAAAGGACAGGACATGAGTATTAAAGATAGAATTCTGAAAAGGCGGGGAAAGATTTGCATACGAACGCGCACACTGGGTGGATGCGGATCCCGAAGAGAGCTGGTTTTATCTTATGACGAACATACAGCGCAACAACCTGTATTCGCTGGTATTGATCGGACCGGCAATTTTTGCATCCTATTTTACTATTTTACAGGGATTACGCCCAATATTGCGCTGTCTTATCTGATCATTGACATGATCGTCATCTTTGCCAAGAGGCATTTTGCAATCCGAAGAATCCGGGAGGATCAGGCGTATGCCCGGCTCGGTGACCGCACAGAGGTTCTTTTGCAGATGGCGCGGGAACTAAGTGAAAAGACCAGATGAAGAGGGAACAGAATACAGATCACACAGATAAAAGGGATAAGAATAAAAGACACAGGAGAAAGAGGAGGGACAGACAAAAGAGACAAAAGAAAGAGTGACACTACGACCGGGTAGCGTCCGTGTGCTTCATGACTTCGACAAGTTCACGCAGAATACGGATCTGCGCATCGGTGAGTCTTTTACCTCAATGATCGTAGCGTAGGAATCGGTCGTGGTTCGTCCGGGAGAATATAGTCCGTGGATGTGTGATAGATATTGCCAGTGCGATCAGGCGCTCCAGACTGGGGTTACGCTCGTTTTTCATAAGCGCTGATTAAGGCAGGCGTTACACCGAGACGATTTGTGACTGCCTCCTGGGACAGATGATTCTTTTCACGTAATTCAATTAAACGGTCTGCCATTCTTGTCCATAATCAACGCCTCGCTTTCCTGCTTAGTCTAGTGCATGTTTCCCATACTTGCGGTTGAAGAGATCAACTGTAAGTTGAAACGATACTACTTAGAATATGCAGGACATGAAAAAATACACCCGCTGAAGATAAAGAATATCATAGCAGGTGTATTTTTATCATTAAAGGCGCAGTTGTCACTGATATGGCAGAAAGCCCATTTGAAGCGGGATCAGAAGCCGTCGCCCTCGCGGTAACCGGTTTTGCTGGTGATCATTTCACTGTTGTTTTTCACTGTATCGGAAGGCGTGTGCCATATCTGTATAGAGAACTGATGAAGTGCCGTGACATTGACGATAGGTCGCAGGGAATCGACATCTCCCACTTTGTCATAGCGGTGGGCGGTTTTTTCATATGGGAACCCGTTGGTCTCGCTGAGCTTGTAATTAAAAATATTGGTGGCGAGTGCAAGCAGATCCGCATTGGAGAAGCTGGTCTGAATATCGCTGAAGAGAGTGTTTGATTAGTGCGTTGAGCGTCTTCAGATCGGATTTTTGTGCTTTGGCAATCATAGCTGAAAGTACCGCACGCTGACGTTCCGTGCGCTTGTAATCATCACCGCCGCCATAACGGATTCGTGCAAATGCCGTTGCCTGCACGCCGTTTAAGGTGTAAGTTCCGCCGGAAGACGGGCAGGAAGCGGTATTTCCGGTAAGGCGGTTTAATTCCTGAATATAGCCGAGCATCAGGCTGGCTTCGTCATCGGTGATCGTCATTTCCACGCCGCCCAGCAGATCCACACATTCGACAATTGCACTGAAATCCACCGTCACATAATCTGTGATTGCAAGATCGAGATTGGTATTGAGCATTGAGAGCGCCTGCTCGGGTCCTCCTTTTGCGTAGGCGGCGTTGCATTTTTCAAAGACTCCGCTGCCGGTGTCCAGATAGGTATCCCGGTAGATGGAGACCAGTTGGACCTCGTGCGTTTTGTTGTTGATATTGGCAAGCATAATGACATCGCTCCGCCCTTTGGACAGGGAATTGTTTGTACGGTTGTCCAGACCGAAGAGAGCAACTGTGCGATAGTCTGACATGGCATCCATTGTTTCGGAGGACAGATCTTCATTGATGGCGACCTGATCCATGTCAAGCTTTGTTTTCTGTATTTTTGAAAGTTTTACAACTGCAAACAACAAAAGAGTCAGCAGAAGAATCAGAATAATTTCTGCAATCAGCAAAATGACTCTGCGGCGTTTCTTCGTTTTTTTCTTTTTTCATATCAAAGATCCTCCAGAATAAAAGCATGGTTGGGTTACCTGCTTATCTTAAAGCGGGAATATGCCGCCCGCAATAAAGATTCTTAATTTTGCGCGCAGATTTTTAAAAATAATTAAGAAATCTCCTCTATAACAATTTGCGCGTGTCTGTTAAAATGAAGAAAAACAGGCAATAGAAAGGCTGATATGCAGTGCGATATCTGCCACGTTAGAATGGAGAGAAGAGAATGCAGACAATTCTGGTATGTGATGATGACAAAGAGATCGTGGAAGCGATCGACATATACTTACAGCAGGAAGGCTATCAGGTATTAAAGGCGTACGATGGAGAGGAAGCGCTTGAGATCTTAAAAAGAAAAAGAAGTCCATCTTCTGATCATCGACGTCATGATGCCGCGGCTGGACGGCATCCGGGCAACGTTAAAGATCCGGGAGGAGAGCAGTATCCCGATCATTATTCTATCTGCGAAAAACCGGAAGATGCGGACAAGATTTTAGGACTTAATATCGGCGCGGACGATTATGTGGAAAAGCCGTTCAATCCTCTGGAACTGGTGGCACGTGTAAAGTCGCAGCTTTCGCCGTTATACGCAGCTTGGCAATGCGGCAGAGAACGACGCGTCCGTATATACCGTCGGCGGTCTGTCGATCAACGATGATTTAAAAGAGGTCACGGTGGACGGGGAGACGGTTGCCTGACGCCGATTGAATACAACATTCTGCTTCTCCTTGTGAAGAATCAGGGAAGGTATTTTCTATCAACCAGATCTATGAGAGCATCTGGAACGAGGAGGCGATCGGTGCGGGACAACACGGTGGCGGTCCATATTCGTCACATCCGTGAGAAAATCGAAATCAACCCGAAGGAGCCGCGATACCTCAAGGTTGTATGGGGCGTGGGCTATAAGATTGACAAGAACTAGAGGAGCGTCTTTATGGAGAAAAGATCCTACAGTTACGGAATGAAAATAACGGGAGTGCTCCTTCATTCCTTTTTACAATCGTTCTTACAGTGTCCGTGTTCCTTCTGGCATCGCTTGTCAGCAAGAATATTCTGAGCTTACCGATATTGGAACCGATGATTTCCTTAGTTCCGGGTATTATCTGAAATGCATGGAGCAGAAGTGCAATGATCTGAACGATTATCTGCTCCCTGACACAGAAAGGCGCGCTTCGGACAGCGGAGGATGAGAAACGCTATCTGCAGTATACCAATGAATTTAAGCAGGAGAGTACAAATTTCTGCTACTGGTATAAGATCAATGGCGTGTGGTATACTAATCAGCCAGATACCAGAGAGGGGCAGCAGTTCGATACGCAGACGGTTCTCATGGAGGCAAAGACCATGGGAGATTATCTGCTTTACGATATGGAAGACAAAGGGAATTCGGCACGGATATCCGGGGACTGGAGAATTATTTTTTCAGCAATAACGGCAATCAGATCTACTGGCCCCTGGAAGACGTGGTGCTTTGTCATCGGCGTGGACACACAGCTTTCGGCAGGGGGATGATCTGCGGGATGCCAAGATAGAATATGAAAGGCTTCATCCGTGGATCAAAGTGAGCATTGCAGGGCAATTATCAGTCTGCTGGGCTGGATTCTGACGCTTGTGTACCTGACACTGGCAGCGGGACACAAGGAGGGGGAGGAAGGCATCGCCTTAAGCTCCATTGACCGCATCAAGACCGAACTTATGATTGCTGGCTTTGTGTTTTATCGGCGAGTTTGGTTATGCTGCTTGCGAGAGCAAGCAGCCGGGGAATGGGAGGTTGCAGGTCTCCTTTGTCGCATCAGGGACCATCAGTTTTCTCATTGATACGCTGTTTCTTTATCTTCTATCTGAGTATGGTGCGTCGCCTGAAAGCGGAAGTGATGTGGAGAACAGCCTTGTGTGCTGGCTTGGACGCGGGATTGAGAAGACGTTCCGGGAAAGGTCTGTCACAGTTAAGATTTTGATGATCTTTGCGATTCATATGATCGTCTGCTTTTTCCTGGCGGCGGGAGCGTTTTACTACAGAAATGTGCCGGCACTCATTGCCCTGTTTTATTCAGCGCCATGGAGGCATACATTCTGCTCCGGAAAGCGGTGGAGCACTATCAGATCCTGCAGGGAGTTGAGGAGATTGCGGACGGTGATCTCTGCCAAGATTGACGTTGAAGAACTTCACGGTGAGGATCAGCCTGGCGGAGACGATCAACAATATCGGCGCCGGACTGTTGCATGCCGTGGACGACAGCACGAAAAACGAGCGCATGAAAGCGGATCTGATTACCAACGTCTCCCATGACATCAAGACACCGCTGACATCGATTATCAATTATGTCAACCTTATACAGCGCGAGGATGTGGACAACGAGCGCGTGAAAAACTACGTGAAGATCCTGGACGAAAAGTCCCAGCGCTTAAAGCAGCTCACAGAGGATCTGGTGGAGGCATCCAAGGTCAGTTCCGGGAATGTGAAGCTTGAGATGCACAAGATCGACATTGTGGAACTGGTGTGCCAGACTGGCGGCGAATTCAATGAAAAGTTTGAGGACAAAGAACTTACGATAGTGACAAAGCTTCCGCGCCAGGCGGTCTCACATCTGGTCAGACGGACGGCACCTCTACCGCGTGATCGAGAATCTCTACAATAATGTCGCCAAGTATGCACTTCAAAAGACGCGTGTCTATGTGGAAGTGCAGGCGGACGAAGAACGTGCCGTCTTTTTCTATTAAGAATGTTTCGGCGCGGTCACTGGCAAGAGAGAACAGCGAAGTGGAAGATCTGACGGAACGTTTTATCCGGGGGATTCGTCGAGAACGACCGAGGGAAGTGGTCTGGGACTTTCCATCGCGAAGAATCTCACGCTTCTTATGGGAGGAATGTTTGATATTTCTGTGGATGGAGACCTGTTTAAGGCGACCATCGCTCTTCCGCCTCTATGTGGAGGAACAGGAAGAAAGGGGGCAGTGATATGGTAAAAAGCAGTGATCTTTGATATGGACGGGGTACTCATTGACACGGAAAAATGGCTGAACAAATACTGGCGCCAGGCGGCAGCGGAGGCGGGGGTATGATATGACGGTGGAGGATGGTCTTGCGATCCGGAGTCTCGCGGCAAAGTATGCGGCACCGTTTCTACAGGAGCGGTTTGGAGCGGATTTCCCGTACTGGACGATCCGCGAGCGGCGCAAGGAACTGATGAAGGCGCACATCGCGGCGAACGGGATCGATAAAAAGCCGGGTGTGGATGAACTTCTGGACTATCTGCGGGCGCATCGGATTAAGACGGCGGTGGCAACTGCCACAGATCCGGCGCGCACAAAGGATTATCTCACCAGAATCGGCATCTACGACAAGTTTGACCGTATAGTGTGCGCAACGATGGTGGAGAACGGCAAGCCCAAGCCGGATATTTATCTCTATGCCTGTGAGCAGATCGGGGAAGCGCCTGCGGACTGTATTGCGGTCGAAGATTCCCCCAACGGCGTGCGCTCCGCAACGGATGCGGGAATCCGGACGGTCATGGTGCCGGATCTGGCGGAACCGGATGCGGACACGGCAAAACGCATCGCGGCAAAAGCGGGTACACTCTTTGATATCATACTGATGTTTGAAGACTAAGCTGACTTCCCACGACATTACATTTGTAGGAATCATCCAGACAGCACGTGCATCGGGTCTTGAGAAGTTCCCGATTCCTTATGTACTCACTAACTGTCACAACAGCCTCTGCGCAGTCGGTGGCACCATCAACGAAGATGACCACATGTTTGGGCTGACCTGTGCAAAAGAAATATGGCGGAATCTATGTGCCGCCTCATCAGGCAGTCATCCACCAGTTTGCAAGAGAAATGCTGGCAGGCGGCGGAAAGATGATCCTTGGATCAGACTCCCATACCCGTTACGGAGCACTGGGAACCATGGCAATTGGAGAAGGTGGTCCGGAGCTTGTAAAGCAGCTTTTGAATAAGACTTACGATATTGATATGCCGGGAGTTGTCGGCATTTACCTGACAGGTACCCCGCAGAAGGGTGTCGGACCGCAGGATATCGCACTTGCCATTATCGGTGAAGTATTTGCCAACGGATTTGTAAAAAATAAAGTGATGGAGTTTGTCGGACCGGGCGTATCCAATCTGAGTGTTGATTACCGTATCGGTGTTGATGTTATGACAACAGAGACCACCTGTCTGTCCTCTATCTGGAGAACCGATGACCAGGTGAAGGAATTCTATGAGATTCACGGAAGAACCGGAGATTTCGAGGAACTGAATCCGGGAGAAACTGCATACTATGACAGCTTTATCGAACTTGATTTAAGCGAGATTAAGCCAATGATCGCAATGCCGTTCCATCCGAGCAATACATACACGATCGAGGAATTAAATGCAAACCTGATGGATATTCTCGATGACTGTGAGAAGCGTGCACAGGTAAGTTTTGATGGAAAAGTAGACCTTGACTTAAAGAGCAAAGTAAAGAACGGAAGACTGTATGTAGATCAGGGTATCATTGCCGGATGTGCTGGTGGTGGATTTGAAAATATCTGCGATGCAGCAGACATCTTAAAGGGGGCACTTCCATTGGAGCGGACGAGTTTACGCTGAGTGTTTACCCGGCTTCCACTCCGATTTATATGGAATTGGTTAAGAACGGTGCCGTTGCCAATCTGTTCGAGACAGGTGCCATTGTCAAGACTGCATTCTGCGGACCGTGCTTTGGTGCTGGAGATACACCTGCAAATAATGCATTTTCCATCCATCATTCTACACGTAACTTCCCGAACCGCGAAGGCTCCAAGCTGCAGAAGGGCCAGATTGCCTCGGTTGCTCTGATGGATGCCCGTTCGATCGCAGCAACAGCCGCAAACAAGGGATTCCTTACCGCAGCTACCGATATTGATGTAAACTACAGCAAGCCGAAATACTTCTTTGATAAGACCATTTATGAAAATCGTGTATTTGACAGCAAGGGTGTGGCAGATCCGGACGTAGAGATTCAGTTTGGCCAAATATCAAGGACTGGCCGACGATGTGCGCGCTTCCGGAAAATCTGGTGCTGCAGGTCGTTTCCGAGATTCACGATCCGGTTACGACGACAGATGAACTGATTCCGTCCGGCGAGACTTCTTCTTTCCGTTCCAACCCACTGGGACTGGCAGAGTTTGCACTTTCCAGAAAGGATCCGGAATATGTTGGACGTGCCAAGGAAGTACAGAAGGCACAGAAGGCTGTCGAGGCAGATACCTGTCCGGGAGATGCACTTCCGGAGATTCATCCGGTTATGGATACCATCCGTGCAACGTTCTCCGATGTCAACCGCTCAAACGTTGGTTTTGGAAGTACGATTTTGCAGAGACGGTTCTGCGCGTGAGCGGAGGTGCGCGACAGCGCTCTATGAGATCATAGAGCGCAAGGGTGCGACCTACTACGGCATTGCCATGGCGGTTGCGAGAATTGCAGAGAGCATTGTGAAGGATGAGCATGCCGTGCTTCCGGTGTCGGTGGAACTGCAGGAAAGTACGGTCTGTCCGGTCTGGCACTCAGCATCCCGTCGGTGGTCGGCAAGAACGGAATCGAGAAGGTGCTTGAGATTCCGCTCAATGAGAAGGAGAAAAATGCACTTCTTGCGTCGGCAGACCAGCTGAAGGCAGTCATTGAAAAATTAACATTAAATTAGCGGCAAATAAAGAATAGCGATTGGAAAACCTCCCTGCATGGGGGTATAATGTACGCATAGGCAAAAGTGAGCATGCATCGAAACGGATGCAGATGCTTGCAGCGGCAGCCGGATCCGATGCATGTGAACGCGTCAGCGGGTCCGGAAAACCGTAGGTTTTTCGGACCTTTGCCGTAGGCGTGAAAAGCTGACCGGACGTGCACTGCGAGAGCAGAAGCGGCAGACAACAGAGGAACAGCAAGGAGGTTTACTATGGACAGTGAGAGACGACAGACAGACAATACTTCCGGCGACAGAAATGGCGGATGGAATTTAAAGCAATATGTAGTAATCGCGTTGGTAGTGTTTATTACGTTTTGCTGCTGTATACTGTTTTTCTTTATGATATATCGTTACAACGGGTTTGCGGATTTCTGGAAAAAGCTGACCACAATTCTTCAGCCGATTATTATGGGGCTGGTGCTTGCATATCTGCTCAATCCGGTAATGAAGTTTCTGGAACGTCATCTGATGAAGCTGTTGGAACCGCGGATGAAGAGCAAAACAAAAGCAAAAAATGTCGCGCGGCGTTGCGATCGCGGGGGCGTGGGTGTTCTTAGGGGAATCGTTGTACCGTTTATCGCGGCGATTGTTCCTTCTATCATACAGTATACAGGGGATCGCCACGGGGCTTCCGAGCGAGGTCAAGAATATCATGGACTGGTCGGATGAATTCTTCAAAGGGAGATTCGGAGATTGTAGGTGTTATAAACGATGTGCTGCAAAAAGCAAGCGATGCCGTACAGAAGTTCCTTGAAAATGATCTGCTGGCGCAGGTTCAGGTTTATCTGACGTCGATCGCAAGCGGTGTGATCTATACGTTAAAGTTTCTGCTGAATCTGGTGGTCGGCATCATTGTGTCCATTTATGTGCTGGCGAGCCAGGAGACGTTTGCAGGACAGGCGAAGAAAAATCATTTACGCCATGTTCAAGCCGGTACGTGCGAACGTGATCGTTGAGACGGTGCGCAAGAGCAACGAAATCTTTGGCGGATTTATTTCCGGAAAACTTCTGGATTCAGCGATTATCGGTATTCTTGCCTATGTGGTGCTCACTATTATGAGAATGCCGGATACGATCCTGCTTGCAGTGATCATCGGCGTGACCAACATTATTCCGTTTTTCGGACCGTTTATCGGAGCAATTCCGTCATTCCTTATCGTTGTATTGCAGAATCCGCTGCAGGAGTGTACTTTCTCATTTTCATCTTTATTCTTCAGCAGATCGACGGCAATATCCTCGGCCCGAAGATCCTCGGCGATTCTACTGGGCTTAGTTCCTTCTGGGTGGTATTTGCCATTCTGGTATTTGGCGGGCTGTGGGGATTCCCGGGCATGCTGCTCGGTGTGCCGCTCATGGCAGTAATCTACTATGTGGCACAGAAGCTGGTATCTTATTTTCTGCGAAAGCGGGGTCTGGTGGACGATACGGGAAGCTACATTCATCTGATGCGCATTGACAAGAGGACAAACGAGCTTGTCTATGAGGAAAAAACGGAGAAAGGCACCGGGGAAAAAATCGAAGAATCACCTGAAAAATAATATGCTGCCCTCATATAGGACAATGAAATATAAAAGTCCTATATGGGGTATTTTCATGTCTGGAAAAAGTAGGATAATTCCAATAAAAAAGACAGGCAGCACACCACTGCGTGACCGCCTTTTTCGGACGAATATTTTTGACATCTATTAGTGCGTATGATAAACTAAAAGGTAATAAAAAGAGTGAAAATCGCACAGTTTGAGGTGGCACAAATTGGATAAATACGAATATAAATTAAAGCTGGATCAGATGAAGTCCTTTACCGCAGAGAATAATTACAAAGCCGCTGCGTGAGATTGCGGACACGATCAACTGGCATAAAATAAAAAACGTCAACGCACTGATTAAGGCGGAGAAATCTACGAGAATGTGGGAAGATATGAGGAGAGCAGGGATATTCTGCTCATGGCGGTATGACAGATCTCCGATCGGACGAATGATTATCTACCGGCTTGCGGAGGTTGCCATCAAGATGGGGAACTGCGAGGAAGCGAGAGACTACTATCAGGAATTCGTGGAGATCGCCCCGCACGACAATCTCAAATACGTTCTGCGCTACGAGATCAGTAAGGCGGAGGGCGCCGATCTGCAGACGCTGATCGGAATACTGGAAAGAATTAAAAGAGCAGGAATATTCCGAGGAGTGGGCATTTGAGCCTGGCATGCCTTTTACCATAAGGCGGAATGAGCGAAAAATGCATCGACGCCTGCGATGAGCCTGATTCTCTGGTTCGAGACGGACCTTATGTGGAGCGGGCGCTGGGCTTAAGATGCTCTATCAGCCGCTGACCAGGCAGCAGGAGAAAAGTACCGGCAGTTCCGCCTCAAAAAAGAGGGCGTTGTGGAAGTGCGGCCGGAGGACGACCTTGAGTCCGGCGAGATTGTGAGCGAACCGGTGCAGATACCGAAGGTAAAGCTTTCACCGGAGCGTTTTAATACACAGAATCTGCAGGATGAACTTCGCAAGAATATGGTGCAGATCATGGAAGCGACCGACAAGGAAAAGGTCGAGGACAGCATGGATACGATCAAGAAGCTCGTGGAGGAGATTCCGTATCTTCAGATTCCCAGGAGGAACCGCTGCCGCAGGATACGATCGAGATGCCCCATATCGAGACGGATGCAGAGATTGACAACTCGCTCAAGAGCAATTTTTAAAGAGCTTGCAGAGGATTATGACGGACAGATCAGCATGTATGTTCCGGATAAGGGGGCTACAGAGCCGCAGGTGACAGGACAGATGAGTATTGATGAGGTGCTTGCAGACTGGGAGAAGACCAAGCGTGCGGCAGAGACGGCGCTTGAGGAGGCGAAGCAGCGCAAGCTGGAATCCGCGAAGGCGCGTGCACTGCAGGAGGCAGGCGATATCATGGAGCGTCTGGTGGATGTGATTCGAAGCTTGACTCCGGACTGACACCGAAGGATCTGCTGGATGAAGAGTATCTGGGCGGTCAGCCGATTGCTGACGATAAGGCGGCTGAGAGATGGTGGCGAACATGAACCAGATCTTACAGCAGGAGATCGACCGCTTATCCTCCGAGAATGCGAGAATGGATGAACAGCTTGCGGCGGCAAGTGCGGCGGAGGCAGCAGGTGTGGCGGAGCCGCAGGAAGCGTTGCAGCCGGAGGAGGCAGATTTCTGGGGGAACGGCATCACAGAGCTGACACAGAGCCCGTATGAGATAGAACCAGATGCGGAGCAGTTCTTGCGGCGGAGGCTGCATATGAGCCGCAGACAGATGCGGTATACGGAGCAGAGACAGAGCCGGTATACGCACCGGAGGCAGAGGCGGTATATGAGCCGCAGACAGGGGCGGTATATGAACCGCAGACAGATGCGGTGGTAAGTGAGGCGGAACAGGCAGATGCAGCAGGAAGCTATGGCGGAACCGCGGAACCGGAGATTCCGGGCAGCTATACCGAAGAGACAGACCCGGATACGTTTACCCTGGGGGCCGATGTCCAGGCGCTTCTGGCAGAGGAAGCGGTGGCAAAAGACACGGCGCAGCCACAGGCGGCGGAAGAACCGGAGGATACAGACGATGCTGCCGGGATGGAAGAGCCGGATACGGCAGCACTGGGAGCCGACATCCAGGCATTGATGGAAGAGCAGAAGATACAGCCGGAGGACGAGGAACTTCCGAAGGCGGAGAAGTCCGGCGGAAAGCTGGCAAGCGGGGGACACCCGAAGAGCGGAGCTTCAAAAGCGAAAGCGGCAGACGACGTGCTTCCGAAGATCGAGGAGCCGGAGGAGGAAGGACATCAGGCAATTACCCGGCTTTCCAAAGAGCAGCGGGAGATTTTTACATATTTTTGTGCCGATTAAGGGAATGGAACAGCAGGCTGTGCCAGGCGCTTACGGGAGCAGCGGCAAGACTTTCGTCCGGTAAAACGGCTTCCACCGGGAATATGATTATTCAGGGCGGACAGGGAAGCGGCAAGACGGTGCTCGCGACCAGCATGATTAAGGCGCTCCAGAAGGAAGTGGGCAAGCCGAACGGAAAAATCGGCAAGATCGAAGCTTCCGTGCTGAATCAGAAAGATGTGGCGGCGCTCCTGAAAAAGTGGCGGGCGGATGTCTGATTATCGAAAAAGGCGGGAGCCATCTCAAGAGAGACGGCAGTCAAGCTTGGCACGCTGCTTGACAGTGACAACAGCGGACTGTTTGTGATTATGGAGGACACCAGAAGAGGAATCGAGAAGGCACTCAGCCGGGATGCGGGATTTGCAGCACGGTTTTCGGAGAAAATCAATATCCCGATCTTTACGAGCGACGAACTGGTGGCGTTTGCGAGATCCTATGCCAACGAACTGGGATACACCATCGATGAGATGGGAGTTCTGGCACTTTACAACAGCATCAGCAATATTCAAAAGCTGGATCAGGCGACAACCCTTACAGAGGTCAAAGGATATTGTGGACGAGGCAATCGCCCATGCAGAACAGGGAGGACTTAAGAAGGCGTTCAGTATTATCACTTCCAGAAGATATGACGATGACGATTATGTCATCCTTCATGAAAAAGATTTTGGATTTTAAAATCAAGATAAAGGGGTAGATGGGTATGGCAAATTTTTCAGAGCTGGATCGGTACTTATTTGGGCAGGCGACACACTATGAGATTTACCGGAAGCTGGGGGCGCATCCCACAGATGAATACGGCATCCGGGGAGTCTGCTTTGATCTGTGGGCGCCAAATGCCGCGCGTGTATGGGTCATCGGTTCCTTTAACGGATGGGATGAGGGTGCCAATGAAATGAAGCGCCTGGAGCCGGAGACGATGGGGATTTTTGAATTGTTTATTCCGGGTGTCGAGGAGGGCGATCTGTACAAGTACCTCATCGAGACGAAGGACGGAAAGCGCCTGTACAAGGCAGATCCTTATGCAAACTACGCGGAGTTAAGACCCGGAACGGCGTCGGCTGTTGCGGATATCGAACATTTTAAGTGGTCAGATGCCGAGTGGATGAAAGAGCGCGCGCCACACACAAGGAAGATGTATATGAACAGCCGCTTGCCATCTATGAGGTTCACCCGGGATCCTGGATGCGCCATCCGGGCAGAGAGGATGACGGATTTTACAGTTATAGGGATCTGGCAAAATCTTTGATTCCGTATGTGACTGAGATGGGGTATTCCCATATCGAGCTTATGGGAATCTGCGAATATCCGTACGATGGTTCCTGGGGCTATCAGGTAACCGGTTATTATGCGCCTACCTCGCGCTATGGAACACCGGAAGACTTTCGCTTATTTTGTAAATGAATGCCACAGACACAAGATCGGCGTCATCTTAGACTGGGTTCCGGCACATTTTCCAAAGGATGCGCACGGTCTGGCAGAGTTTGACGGAAGCTGTCTCTATGAGTATGCAGACCCGAGAAAAGGGGAGCATCCGGACTGGGGCACTAAGATTTTTGATTACGGTAAGAACGAGGTCAAGAATTTCCTGATCGGCAGCGCCCTGCTGTGGGTGGAGCATTACCATGTGGACGGTCTGCGTGTGGACGCGGTGGCGTCCATGCTGTATCTCCATTACGGAAAGGAAGCCGGTCAGTGGGTTCCGAACCAGTATGGCGATAATAAGAACCTGGAAGCAATCGAGTTCTTTAAACATATCAATACCCTGGTTCTCGGAAGAAATCCGGGAGCGGTCATGATTGCGGAGGAATCTACCGCATGGCCGAAAGTGACCGGACCGGTGGAGGATGACGGACTGAATTTCAGCTATAAGTGGAACATGGGCTGGATGCATGATTTTTTGGATTACATGAAGCTGGATCCTTACTTTCGACGGGATAATCATCACAAGATGACATTTGCGATGAGTTACAATGAGAGCGAAAAATACATTCTGGTGCTCTCCCACGATGAGGTTGTACATCTGAAATGCTCCATGATTAACAAAATGCCGGGACTTGGCATTGATAAGTTCCGCAATCTCATGGCAGGCTACGCGTTTATGATGGGACATCCGGGGAAGAAGCTTTTATTTATGGGACAGGAGTTTGCACAGCTTCGCGAGTGGAGTGAGGAGCGCGAGCTGGACTGGTTCCTTCTCGACAATCCGGATCACAAGCATATCCAGAACTGGGTGAAAAAACTGCTTCATATTTACCGGAAGAATCCGGCGCTTTACGAGCTCGACAGCAGGCTGGGGCGGTTTCGAGTGGATCAATGCGAACGATGCGGACAGAAGCATCTACAGTTTCATCCGCAAGAGCAAGGACGGAAAAAATCAGCTGCTCTTTGTGTGCAGCTTTTTACACCGGTGGCAAGACCGGATTACAGAGTGGGAGTGCCTGCCAAGAAGACCTACAAGCTGATATTGGACAGTGACTCCGAAGAGTTTGGAGGATGCGGCAGACAGCGTCCGCAGAGTTACAAGGCGGTGGAGGCCGAATGTGACGGCAGACCATACTCGATCGCGTATCCTCTGGAGCCGTACGGCGTGGCGGTATTTCGTTACTGATTGCATTTCGGGGGCTGGTGAAATGCGAAGAACAGCTTAATAATGGTGCTGATATGACCGATATATATATCAGCTATGAATGGCGCATAGTGTTATGCGCCATTTTTATGCTTCATATTCGATTACTCTATAGAACCACAGGCTGAAAAGGTAAAAGGAGTGCACAGGATGAGAGTAGAGCAGCAGAGCCAGAATATTATAGATGTTGTAAAGCAGAGTATCGGACCGGAGGAAAAGAGCGGAGCCGTTCTGAGCCAATATACCACAGGAGCCGCGGGTGCTGCCGTGGAAAAAGCAGTGTCAGTGACAATGCGAAATCCGTGAATTTAAAAGATGCCACCTATGCCAAGCCGGCAGCGGAAGACAAGCAGACGGTTGCCGAGGAGATCGAAGCGTCCGCGACGCTTGATGCCGAAGAGCGCAAGAACCAGATGGCGGTGTTGTCCAACACTACCTCCCGGAAGATTATGCGAAAATGCAGGAAGACGGATTTTCACTGGACGATACGACGACCAATACGATTGTGACCGAGACGGATAAGATTAAGGCACAGCTTGCAAAAGCGGGAGTGGATATCTCTTTCTTTGGAGATGATCTGGATTACGAGCAGATGGCGGCGATTACCGGAAGCGAAGCGCTTACAAGACAGCCTGGCGCAGGCAATGAAGGAAGCCGACCTCCCGTGCACCGAGGAAAATGTGCGGGGCGTGATGGAGGCGCTCTCACTGGCGCAGACACTTCAGACGCCGGGGACGGTGCAGTGAAGTATATGCTGGATAACGGGATGGAGCCCACGATCGGTAACCTGTACAAGGCAGAGTACAGCGGAAGTGCTGCTTATCAGGCAAATCCGGAGGCAGCAGTTGATATGAGGATGTTGTGGGATCAGATTGACGCGATTATTGCGCGCGCCGGGCTTTCGGTGGATGATACATCAAAAGAGGCGTGCCAGTGGCTGCTGGACAATAGCGTGCCGCTCAATGAGGAGAATCTTGCTTACTATATGGAGCTGAAAAATCTCAGTCTGCCAGTGCAGGCAGAGGCGCTGCTGGGCAGTATGGGGGCTGCGGTTGCAGAAGGAAAAAGCCCGCAGGACGCACTGCTTGTGGATGGACAATCATTTGCGGACAAGGCGCAGGATGCCTGCGATGTGATCGGCGAAGCGACGGATGAGGATGTCGCATATGTCGTGGATCACGGCATGGAGTTAAATATCCGCAGCTTAAAAGAAGCGATGGCACATCGCTCGGGTGAGGAGACGGCGGATAGCGCTCGGGAGACGCGCAGGAGGAGACGGCAGAGAGCAGTGCGGATGGCAGCACTGCTTATACACAGAGAGAACTGGATCTGCTGACCGCCAGAAGACAGCTGGAGGAGACACGTCTTGCGATGACAGCACAGGCAAACTATGCGTTGCTCAAAAAGGGAATCCAGATTGATACCCAGCCGCTGGCAGAGCTTGTGGAGGCTTTGAAGGAGACGGAGAACCAATATTACGAACAGCTGTTGAAGGGACAGGGTGTAGAAGCTTCGGAGACGAACGTGAATCTTTTCCGTGAGACCACAGAGCGTGTCAACGATTTAAAAACGGTTCCGGCATACGTGCTGGGAGCGCAGGGAGTAAAGGATGCGTCTGTCGCAAAGGTTCATGATACCGGACGTGCGATGCGGGATACCTTTGAGCGTGCAAATCAGAGTTATGAGACCCTGATGACGGCACCACGTGCAGACCTGGGGATTCGATTCAGAAGGCATTCCGCAACGTGGATGATATTTTGAGCGATATCGGACTGGAGGAGACGGAGGCAAATCAGCGTGCGGTGCGCATCCTCGGTTATAACCAGATTGAAATTACACAGGAATCCGTGGCGGAGATGAAAGCGGCGGATGAGCAGGTGCAGCGTGTATTCCGCAACCTGACGCCGGCAACGGTGACGGAGATGATCCGCAGAGGAATCGATCCGCTGGATATGGATTTTAGTACGCTGAATGCGACCGCGGAGCAGATTAAAAAAGGAGACCAGTGCGAACGATGAGCGCGGCTTTGGGAGAATTTTTTGTGGAAGCTGGAACGCACGGAGGAATCAGCCAGGAAGAGCGGGCTTCTTATATCGGAACGTATCGCCTGATCCATCAGGTAGAGCAGTCGGACGGCGCCGCGGTGGGAGCGCTTGTAAATCAGGGAGCAGATATCACCATGCGCAATCTGATGATGGCGGTCCGATCCGAGAGGCGCAGTGGAAAAATGGATTACAGTGTGGATGAATCCTTTGGAAAAGTGGAAGGCAGTGGATATTCCGGCACTTCCATCACCGATCAGATGGAAGCGGCATATCAGAACAACTGCGTGAAAGATGTCGCAGATCTGCTCACACCGGAGCGCATGAAGGTTGTCGCATCACAGACGCCGGACTGGGAGGAGATGACTCCGGAGCAGTTAAAGGAGGCGCTCGCGCAGGCACAGACAGACGATGCCAGCCAGGATTATGCATATGCGAAGGAGCAAGCTGGATCAGTTATCGCAGAGCGCGAAAATGACGCAGGATATTTACACGGTACTGCAGAAGTACGATATTCCGAATACCATGACGAACGTCATGGCGATGGAAGCCATGGTAAATGACCGGAACGGCGTATTCCGTCAGATCTTCGGCGAGAGCGCAAAGGGAAGCCACAAAGAGGAAAAATGAGGAGCAGCTTGCCCGGGCGAAGGAGCAGGTGCTTGAGGATTTCGGAGAGGCAATCGCAAGCCCGGAGGGGCTTGCCGCTGCACAGGAACAGCTTGCTGAGGTTGCTGAGAATGTAATGAATGGAATGATCGACAGCGATGACGTGACAAGTCTTGATATCAGGGAGATGCGTCTGCTGTCGGCACAGTTATCCATCGGCAGTATGATGGCAAAAGAAGAGCAGTATGCAATACCGTGCAGACCGAGAGCGGTGTTGTCGGCATTTCGCTGAAGGTCGTGCGTGGGGATGGTGAAAAAAGGGCTGGTTGACATCACGATGGAAACCAAGCTTCACGGTAAGATTGCGGCAACGTTCCAGGCAAAAGAGCATGGCGTCAGCGGTCTGATTGCATCGGACCGGGAGGATACCAAAGAACTTTTTAGACAGCCGGCAGGAGAGCCTTACGGCAGTATGTGGGTGTTTTTTTTAGAAGATAATAGCTTTCGTTTGCCTTGGCAGCACGGTGGTTGTCGGGATCGACCTGTTCGATCAGAGCTGTCTGCAAAATCTCGGCAAGTTTTTTCCCATTTTCTGACTGTCCATAATAAAAGACCTGTGCTCCCTGAATTTCAGGTGAAGTGTAACTGTTCTGATGAATACTTACCGTAAAAAGGGCATTGGAATCCTCGATAATTTTACAGCGTTTCTGCATATCCTCCGCTTTTTTATTGGTTGCGCCCTCGGAATACAGTCCAGCATCTGTGTTTCGTGTCATCACAACTTTGATGTTATTTTGTTCTAATATTTTTTGCAGTTTTAATGCAATCTGAAGATTGATGTCTTTTTCCAACGCGTCATTGATGCCGATTTTTCCCGGATCATCACCACCATGACCGGCATCTACAACAATGCAGACAGGCGCAGATTTTGCCTGCTCGCTCTGTACAAAAACAGCTCCTTTACGGGCGAGGACAAAGGCACAGAGAATCACACAAAGTCCCATAAGCAATTCTATTTTTCTTTTCATAAAAAATCCCACAGTTTGTTTCTATATTGTATTCACAAACTGTGGGAGATATGAATCTATTGATCGGTTGTACCTGAATTTGCGTTTCAGGATCGTTTTCAAACACTAATTGATATATTTGATAATTCGACGGAAAGGACAATGCCGTTGTTGGCACATTTCAGCGATAATTCCCGGATAAACTGGATATAGGAATCACCGATGGAAGGGTCGAGCGATTCAAAGTCCACGTTAATGCCGTCCAGCTTGTACTGGATCGCAGCGGAGATCAGGTTGTTGATCAGACTCTCACGTCTGGAACTGTAGGTCAGCACCTGCGTGGTATCCGGACTCTCCAGTCCCTGATCCTTGGCGCCGAAGTTGCTTACAAGCGCCCAGACTTCAATATTGTTCTGGTGACAATAGTTTACATAATCAGAACTTGCCAGGGAACCGATGCCTCCGTTCGTATCCTTTAAGTAAAACCAGGTCGGAGAGATGACATTGAGTCCCTTGGTGTTTGAAAGTACGTTCGCAATGTTTGCGTTCGCACTGCTGTTGGTTACCTGGTGCCAGCCGAGATTAATGGAGAAATCTTTTTAATATGCGAAAATTCTTCCGCAGTGTAGTCGCTGGTCGGGTCGCGGTGGAGGTGCTGCCGAGGGCTTTGGTCTTTACATAGCCGATGATGCCGTCCTCCGTCATCACCTTCGTCCAGGTCTCGTCCGGCTCTAAAACCGTGAGCACGGTTCCTTTTGCAAGGTCGGCGAGAATTGGACTCTTGATGCCGCCCTGATAGCGCAGGCTCCGTGGATTTCTTGACAGGAGCGGTGTTGTAGTCGCCCCACTGGTTTGTGAGGACAACGCGGTTCGGCTGATCGTATACGGTATAATCAAAATCGGAATACTGTTTTACAAAATCGATCGCAATATATGCGGTGGAGGCATCTGCCTTTACAATCGTGTGATCTGACGTCCGGGCGTCTTTGGTCACATAGTAGGTCGTGCTCTCCGCATCCGCCGAGATCAGGTCGGTGGCGGTGGTGTATAAAAAGCTTGTTCTCATTGGCATCCCAGAAAAAAACGGCTGTTGATCTTATCGTGAACCGTCTCAAAATCCAGATATACGTTTCCGTCGATCAGTCGCCCCTGCACAGACAACACTTCATTATTAAAGATCAGGGCTACGGAATCATCAGATGCAAGCCCGTAATACTCGGATAACTCCTGGTGCTCCTTGGAGGGCGTGTATTTTTCGATCAGTCGCCCGAGCAGCATGAACAGAATGATAATGACGATTAAAACAAGAACGGCAATGACCGGTATAATATTCTTTTTTTGTATTTTTCATGGAAAAATCCTTTCTTCTTCTGAGAGATTTCCCCACATTGTAGCATATTGCAGCACAAAATCAAAGCTATTTGCATCTGCCATTTTTTGCGTGCCGCAGAATGAAAAACGGGAACCGGCCGCGGGAGATTGTGAACTCGGGCGGCAGTTCCCGGCTGTCTTTTATCAAATAATATTCACTGGATAGACAGTATGACCGGGCATTGAGGAACTCAGTCATTCTGTTCCAGTTACGACTAGTTACGGAAGATCTTTTCTGATCTTATCAAAATGGACTTCCTTTAACACCCCCTCGTCAAAAATATAATCTCATGTACGTGCTTTCCTCCTGCACGCAGAGCTGGCTGGCTACATCCTGCGAGCCTGCTTTCGCGCCCTCCAGCCAGATGGTAATGCCTCGATTCTCAGAGATGTAAGCTCCAGATAAAGTCTTTGCATATGTTCATCATTCACATTAGATTCCCCCAAATCTGAAAAAATACCAAAAGGAATTCGCTGGTTACGTTTCGTGATATAAAGAAAAATTGCGCTGCCTGATCCCCGGCAGACAGTGTGTTGCGGTTACAATGAATAAAATGACAGAAGTATGTCAAAAAATAGAAAGTGCTCCTTCTCTATATGAAAAGGGTTTTGATGAACGGAACCTCCTGCATGGATATGGAGTGCTGCCTGAAAAACGGAATGATTCTGGAATGTTCCCACCTGTACCAGATAATGATAACCTTCCCCAAGGTTTGTAAAGCTGTCAAATTGTTTGAAAAATTCCTCATAACTCCAGGTTTTCCAGAGTGCAAGACTGCCTAGCACAATCTTGCGGTCACAGCGCAGGAATTCTGCGGCAGCAGATTCGTTTAAGCTGCCGAGATCCAGGATCAGATAATCATACCCCATATTCAGCAGGCGGGGCACAGCATCCGGTGCCAGATTCGGATAATAATCGACGCCGTGCAGGCGGAAGTGAAAAACTCTGTCTTTGAAGTGTCCGCGGCATCCGGCGCTTTGCTGCATTGTAAGGCATGGCGGTGTATGGAGTCCGCAAGAGCAGATTCCGGAATCAGCCGCGCCAGTTCGCTGCGCTTGTGAAGTTCAAGACAAGCGGTGCGCAGTCTTCGCCTGAGGCACAGTATGTGCTAAGGCTTATGGCGAGCTGTGTCACGCCAGCCCCTGGATGACATCCGAGAATGCCGATGGTGATGTGTGCTTTGGTTTCGTTGCGATCAAAATAGAAGATGCCGTCTCCCTCCTTTCTTCGGTAAGATGGACGAAACAAGCCGTTCCTTTTCGGGTGTTGTATCGTATGGAACCGCATCTTCCGGAAAGCAGTAGACGCGGTGGCCTAACTGCCGTGCGTATGCCTTTGCGGCAGAGCGGCAGCCGTGATTGCAGAGAAAACGTGTCTGCGGCAGCAGTGCCAGCTGTTTCCCATAGGCGGCTGCCTGTACAAAATCCCAGTCTCCTCCGTTTAAGACGAAAAGAATCAGGTCAAAGAAGCCAGCTCGGCAAGCGCGGGCGCGCGGGTGCCATAGTCTCTTACAACGCAGTCATCCGGCGGAACGGGAAACAGATATACTGTCCCCATAGTCGGAATCCGCGGAAGCTTCCATAAATAAAGATCCCGTTCTGGTCGATCAGACGATGATTTGCCCTGGCGGCGTGTAGAAGCGATGCGCTCCCGTCCGCGGTCAATATAAATGGCGGGAATATGTTTTTGATTCATGGTGCTGACAAAGAAATGGAAATATGCGTGGCGCCTGCACCGGGTCTGCTCCCGATGACGGCAATGTTCCGAATGAGATGCGAAGACTGCTGATTCTCTGATAATGGTACGAAGCAGTGCGGCTTTCAGATCGCAGGCCTCCTGACAGCGGTCTGCCGGATCTGCGGCGCATGCCTGCTCTAAGATGCACCGAAGCTGTCTGGAACAGCGGCAGGACATGGCGTCCGAAAGCTCCGTTAAAACCCTGCCGAGACTGTAGATGTCGGCAGCCGGGTGACGGGCTGTCCGCGCAGGATTTCGGTGCGCAGTAGCTTGTCCCGTAAAGTTGAATTTTTTCCGAAACCGGTAAAAAAGATGCAATGCCAAAATCGAGTAATTTTACCTGATCTCCACATAATATAATATGCTCCGGCTTTAAGTCCTGATACAGGATCGGGTATGGAGAGAAATGGGGCAATAGGTAAAAATGTCGCATAGCTGTATGCCCAGTTTTACGATCAGTTCCTCAGAAATGCTTTTTGATGAGAGACAAACGTCTCGAGTGATTCACCCTGAATGTATTCTTCAATCATATAAAGATAGGCGTCATCTTCGTCGATATCATATATGAGGGGATTCCTGGATGATTAAGATTCTTC
>VOFH01002812.1_pt1 | contig 26906 bp, 46 predicted proteins | sample 5384091 | NCBI WGS metagenome assembly VOFH01 (sample SAMN12384727, study PRJNA508395) | human gut metagenome | isolation source: healthy gut G | host: Homo sapiens
GCAGCTAATGCTGCTGCCAAGGCTATCAGGGAAGCAAGAGAGAAGAATATAAACCCATTTTACAACAACGAACAACTCAACGAAGAAATAAAAACGGTAATCTCCGGCAGTGACGCATTAAGCGATGAAGTCTTAAAGGCTATAAGCACCGGTAAAACTCTTCCTGTATTAACCCAGCCGATACAGGCTTTAATGATAAAGAGTGAAGATGAAAAGGTGGAAGGAGAAGATCCGACAGAAGCACTAAGAGGAAAGGTTCAGATGTATGAGATAGCCCAAAGCAAGATACAGGAATACACTAAGATGTTATCTGTTGCGAATGAAGATGAAAAAGCTTATTTAAATGAACAGATTGCTATTTGGCAAAAATATACAGAGGGATAACCGGAATAGGCGAACAAAAAGATGGTACAGATAAATTGGCTTCTAATCTTGCTCAGGTAAGTGCTGCCTTAATGAAGATGGGGGGCTTTCTGACAGTGTTTTTGGTTCTATGTTGACTTATATCAGCGGAATAGCCGGTGCGGTTGCTGAAGCTATTCCTGCGATAGCAGCATTAACTGCGGCGCAAACTGCACAAGCTAATGCGAATACTAAAAATGCAGCTTCCGGTGCCGCTTCTTCTGTTGCTAGTATTCCTATTGTTGGTCCTATCATGGCGGTTGCTGCCGTTGCTTCTGTATTGGCTGCAATAATGAGTGTTCCGAGTTTTGCTGAAGGTGGTATTGTAGGTGGTCATAACTATATGGACGGCATAACCGCCCGTGTGAGTAGTGGGGAAATGTTTATCAACGAAGCCGACCAGAAGAAACTGTATGATTCCATCCATTCCGGCAATATAGGTAACGGTGGCGGTGGAAGAACAGTAGTGACGGGTGAGCAGATAGTCACTGTTATCAATAATTACGGCAAGAGAACCGGAAAAGGTGTAATTCTGAAAGGATAAGGAGTATGGCAAAGGTAGAAGCTGGCTATATAGTCAAGACTCCCGTAATAGTTACGGATGCCAGGGGAGCGTTAGGATTACTGAAACGTTTAAGCTACACGGAGATAATCCGAAAGAAAGACTTGAAAAGGTATATCCGCCAAAGTCTTAATCAGGCGAAAAAAAGGAAGTACAGAACGCAGCAAAACGGGCCTTGCCTAATGACCCGCGAAAATCTTATTTGGGTGTTAAGGTTGGCGTTTATAAAAAAACATTGGGTGGTAACATATCGCTTTTTAATCAACGTTCAACTGGAAAGAAAAAGCAACTACTCTTTGCCGAAAGGTGGGAGAAGTGGGATAGTGCGCAACCGGAAGAGAAGCGCCAGGACTACGCAGGTAGATTCCTACTACGGACGGGATAGGTCTTTTATCTTGCGAATGCATAATCAAGGGACAACAAGTCGTATAGCTTTCACCCGGACGAAAAGCAGAGTGGAAAAACCGCTAATCGCGGTTCGTTGCGCGCATTGAACTTTTCTCTGTTTCTGATGCTGCGGTAAGAAGATCAGCGGACACCTTGTCGCAGAAACTGGAACAGGCTATAGTAGAAGCCGGATATGGAAAGTAACCTAAAAACGTATAACATAGGTAATATAAAAGGCTATGAGTTTATTAGTTGGATTTCATATAAAAGTGCCTTGCTCAAAGATGAGGCTTTGGTGAAGGAGGTCGGAAGCAGAATTTATCCTCTTGTTATTCCCGAGGGAGCGCCTGAATACCCGTTCATTGTATATGGAAGTGCGGGAATATCTCCGACGGACACAAAGGATGGAAGCTGTGAGGATAATGTAAATGCGTCGGTAGTGGTTGTTTCAAAAACATACTCCTCTGCTATTAGAATTGCTAATATGGCCCGGTATGCTTTGGAAGGTGTGTCGGAAAAGTATAAGGATTTTGAAGTGAGAGATTGCATGTTGTATGGAAGCTCCGAGGATTATTGCAGGAAATTGACGCTATCAGTGTGACGTTGAATTTCAATATAAAGACGATAGACTATTGATATAATGTTTAACTAAATAAGTATTGATATGGGAAAAAGCAAAAAGCTTGAATGGAAAAGATTTGATGCTATGGATAGAAGACAAGGTCGTAGCATTGTCGACGAGTTGTAAAATTAGCCTTGCTGCTAATACGGTGGACAGCGCTACCAAGGACGACGGCTTTTGGGATGCTGCCGAAATAGGCAACATGAACTGGAGTGCCACGAATGAATCGGTGGACAGCGCGGACAAGGATCGTAATAATGACTACGTATATGACCAGCTGTTTGATCTGTTTGTTGCGGGTAAACCGTTGACGATTACGGTAGGATTCCCGACAAATGCAAACAATGATGGTGTACCCGAAGAAGGATGGACTGCTCCGGCGAAGGGGATGTATCAAGGAAAAGCCCATATAACTGCGCTTGACCGGGATGCAACAAAAGGTAGTAACGCAAGTGTATCCGTATCTCTTACCGGATATGGAGCGCTTAGAAAAATAGCAGCTGAAGGATGAAGGTAACAATCAAAAGGCAAGGAGTATGAATTCTCATTTGACAGCATTTGGGGACCTATGTACACCTATGAAGTGATGGCTGGGAAAAACTTCCTTTAATCCGGAAAGTACTTTATGTCTTCATATATTGTACTACTGTATTTTATGTCGGGCTAACGAAGGTTTCACTCTTTCTTTTGAGGACTTCATTTATCGTTGAATGACATCACCCTGGTAAACGCCATGAGTGATTATTATGTGAAACGTATGGAGGTGCTTTCGAAACGGTAGAGAGTGCTGAACCTGAAAAAAAAAAGAGGAAGTCTCGGAAGACGTTAAAAGTCTGAACGCTCGTGAAGTGTATCAATTGATAGTCGGTGAGGGCGGTTGTTCTCCCGACTATTTTTTTAACCGCATGAGTATACATGAAGCACGTGATTATATCATAGGACTAAACAGGCGTTATCGTCAGGACTGGGAGCGTACGAGGATGGAAGTCCAAGTGTTACACAAGGTTCAGACCGGTAAAGACTTGGATCTAGAATTTCCATGGGAGAAAGAAGAGAAAACCGGAAGCGACAGAGGAAGAAATTGAAAGACTACGTGAAAAAGCTAAAATGATGCAGGATCTAATAAACAAAGGATATGGCAAGAAAATACGATGGCAGATAAAGTTCAAGACACTCAAAAATAAAGATGGAAGGATTGATATCTACGAGGAGGGATGGGATGGCGGAGTCACAGAGTTGGAACCGGCACCGAATCCCATCACCACTGAAGAGGATTCTGATGACGATTATTTGAAACCCATCCGGTCGCAGACTGGTTATCTGCGTGTTGTAGATAATGGCGACCTGGAAGGCTTGATGCCATCGGATAATAGCCAGCATTATGTAGAATTGCATATTGACAATGAATTGGAATGGCGTGGATATATGCAGGCCGACACATTTTCAGAAGACTGGGATGTTACCCCCTTGGTAATAGAATATCCTCTTATTTCTCCGATAGGCTTGTTGGACGGGGTGTATTTGGACCAGGAGAAAGGAATGGGTGTTGTGATGCTTGCTGAATTATTCTTGGAATGTATAGAAGCTACCAGGGGTTGCTTATGATAATGTATATTATCCAAGGGAAGTGTGGTATGATGAAAATGAGGGTGGTCTGAAAGTCCGTTTGAAATAAGCCTGTCCCGTCAGACATTTTTCAAGGATAACGGTTCGGATGAAAAGGATTCGGAAGATTGGAAGAGATACGATGCCGACACGTGCCTTTCGTTTTTGGAAGAGTTTTGTAAGTTTTGGGGATGGACGTTGCATGAACGCAAGAAAGATTTATATTTTATCAGACAGGCGGACGAATGTTATAAAACCACTATGGAAAATATAAGAAAGATAGTCTATGGTGGTACGTATATTGCTAACAGGCAAGTTGTGAAAGAGATTGACTTCTCTCTTCTTTCATTGGATGGTAGCGACAACAAGAAGGAAATATTACAGGGTGTAAACAAGTTGAAGGTTGTTGCTAAAATAGATGCGGTTGGGACGGTAGTTCCTTCAATTGATGAGGGGTTTATGAATGTGATATATGATGGGACAATAACATATAAAACCAATGATACAATTACCGGTTATAAAAAAGTAATAGCCTATGAATCTGAAAACACCGATGTACAAATGAAAGTATATAGGGGGAGATTTACAGATGATGGCGATTGGGTATGGGAAGACAGTCCATATATTTTTAATAATATGATGATTGGTGTTGGAGCTATGTATGTTAAAAGAGATATATACTCAGCAGGTGATTTGCAAAACAAAAGAAACTATAATTACAAAATGGAATATGGATAATTGCTCGGTCTGAGCAGATAATTTCACGTCCCGGATTGGAACAGGCAAGAGGGATGCCTATCCTTGTAGTGAGATCAGCGAATGCGGCAAAGTATAGTAATGGGGCATTTGTGATATCGGGACAAACAACGGGGTATGAAAACTGCACTTATGTTAAATCCTAATAATCCGACAGATGGTGCAGGAGCGATAGAAATCAAATTTAGAGTGGGGGATAAATGGTGGAATGGAAGTGGTTGGTCGAACAATGAGGTTTGGTTTGAAATTCAAGCCGGTAGCGAAAATGGATATTCTATACCGGGAAAGATATTGAGTACAAAAACTTTGGATATGCCTTTACAATGGGGCAGATGGATATGTAATGCCTATAAATGAAGATTTGTCGGGAATCGTGGAGTTAACAATGCATGCTATAGTCAATACGGCGATGTACAAGCAGCTCTATATTGATAATTTGAAAGTTGATTATTATAAGGATGATAGGTTGAATCCTGTTGGTAAGTCAAATAAAAATGAAAATGTATATGTGTCTCTTTTAAAAAGGCGTGCATCAGGAGAGAAGGAACTTGAGCTTAAAATAGCAAGTAATAACAATAACCAGGCTGCGTACAACACATTATATGGTGCAGGAAGAGATATCGGACCGTTGTATTTTGTGCAGGAAGGTGCTAGCATGTTAGCTGAGCAACATCTTTTGGGTATACTAAAACAGGTCTACGGTAGAGTTATAGAGAAGCTTAATATAACGGTTGAACGAAGTGATTTAACTCCGATGATGAGGCTCGTAAGAGACGAAAAAGTATACCGCATACTTTCAGAAAAGATAGAATGGGCCGACGAATCGGAGGAGATAATGATTGAAAATATACCAGGTTAATATGGCTAAGATAAAAGGAAACGATCTGATATTGTTCATACAGAAAGATGGTAAGTATAAGGCTTATGCTTATTCGACCACCTGTGAGATAGACATTCAGGCTGATACTATAGAAGTTGGAAGTCCTGATACCGGTCAATGGGTAAGAAAAAAGAAAGAAAAATAAGTTGGCGGGTAAGTTCGGGGTATCTGATGAGTGATGGTAGCGCTTCAATGGAAATTTTCAAGACGCTTATAGATAAATCCCCCATTATGATAACGTTGGGAAGTGTAAGGTCTCACACGGACGTTGTTAATGCTGATGAATATGAGAATGACGGAAGATTGACAATGCAAGGGAAGGGTTACTTACCCGTATGACGGTAACTGGAAGAAAGGGGGATTTCGTAACCATGTCTATGGAGATAGAGGGGTGCGGAAAATTAGAAATGATATGGGAACCGAAAATAACCATAGAACCTGAATCGGCAAGCGATGAAGGTATAGCAGGGGAAAGTAAGATATTGATAACGGGAAATATTGACTACGACATATCATCTGATTCTCGGTGGTTGACAGTGAGTAAAAAGAGAAGGGAAAATGGGTGTTACGGAAGTGGCGATCCATTATGAGGCGAACGATGGAGAAGTACGGGTAGGGAAGATTTCTGCAATCGGTAAATATCCGTATGAATCTACAACTGCCGAGTTTGTGTTTACGCAGCGTGTCCATCCGTCTAAATTCTTGATAATAGAACCGACTTCTTTGGATATTAACGGACATGGAGATGAGAAAGTTATAAAAATATCGGGATATAGAGCCTGGGTTTTGATATATACAAACCTGAATGGATAACGGTTACGCCTGATAATGGAGGAAGTATTTCGGGGAATATGAGGAGACAGATGTTGTTGTCAAGGCTGATATCAACTACGAAGGAGATAGGGATGGGCGGATTGAGTTTATAACTTACGATGCATATTTGGGTAAGACGGTTGATGTAGCGCAGGAGAGGTATGAATATGTATCGGTTGATCCGAAGGAAGTACGTTTTTTGAAATCTGGTGGAGAAGAGAAAGTAGAGTTGGTCGGGTCTTCGTCTTGGTATATAGAAGACAAACCTGAATGGATCACGGTTGCTCCGAGCAGTGGAGACGGTTCTTCTGTGATGCTGAATATAGTATCGGGTCCTAATGATGAGAATGAACGGAGGGGTAGTATAGTATTCAGAACGGATACGGGTGCAAGTTCGGAAATAGGTATAGTTCAAATGGGTGTAGGGGTTGATATTGTTGTGACTCCGAAACTCTGGAATTCCCGGAAGATGGTGGAATAAAATATGCGATACTGAAAGCTGGTCACGCATGGAGCGTATCTTCGGATGTGTAGTTTGCGGAAAGCATATCTCCAAGAAACGGAGATGTCGGAATGTATAAGATAGCTGTTACAATCCCGGCAAATATGGGAGAACGGCGTACCGGGGAATATAAGATAACGGATGCGAACACAGGGTATGTTGCAGGGTTAAATATCATCCAGGAAGAGAAAAATGTCATTCTGTCTGTTTCCCCGAAGGATATAGTGATCCCGCAAGACGGTTCTCCTACTTCTATAACTGTAAATTCAAACACTTCATGGACAGCAATATGACGGACATAGTAATAAAATGGAAAGAGGGAGAAGGTAATATTGTTATTTCTCCGGGCGAGAATAATATCGCTAATGTAACAAGTGATATCGCCAATGAGGGGCTTGACAGGTCGCAAACGGTTGTTTTTTTTTTCAATAAAAGAAAGTGATACGGCATCGGTGGAAACTAAAGTGTCACAAGAAGGTAAGAGAGGCATTCGCGGTTACGGAGGGAAGATTTATATTGTCTGACGGTAATACATTTAACGTAATAAAAAAATAAATATTTATGAGTGATTATAATAGTAACTTTTCAGGGGATCAGGTTGTTGAATTACTAAACACTATCCCAAGACTGGCTAAAGCGGATTTATCCAATGCCATGACTGTTTCCCTGAACCAGAACGGTTATGCTAAGTTTAATAACGGTCTGCTGATACAATGGGGATATTTTAGCACCGGTGCTTCAAATAATCAGTCTGTCAATTTCCCAATATCTTTCAAATCCTGTTTTTCCCTAGCTTTTTCCAGTTCTACGGATAATACGGATAATTCTATATGGTCTGTGAATTATGCAGCTATATATGCTTCATATTTTACGGTTTATAGAAGATACGCAAACGCGGGAAGTGTATCCCTTCTTCGCAGTCATTCAGATGGATAGCAATAGGAAGTTGGAAATAATTAATAAAGAATAATTATGGAACAAAAATGTATTGGAAAAACGGATTCCACGACACACCCCAAGAAGGTGCAATAGAGATTACGAAAAAGTATTGGCAAGAATTGTTAGACGGTCAATCTGCAGGAAAGCTTATTGTTACCAATGATGAAGGGTATCCTATACTGGTCGAGCATGAACATACGATTGACGAACTGAAAGAGATGAAGATAGCGGAAATCAACGCCTATGACAAGTCGGATGCCGTCAACTCATTCACGCTTGCCGGAAAACAGATATGGTTAGACAAAGACACCCGTGTCGGGCTGGTCAACTCAATCGGTATCGAGAAAGAATCCGGACGGATGAATACCACGCTTTGGTACAATGCCGAGAAGTACGTTATCCCGGTAGATGATGCGCTGGCTATGCTCAACCAGCTTGAATTGTACGCCCTTGACTGCTACAATGTGACGCAATCCCATATAGCGGCTGTGAAAGGTTTGTCTGATGCCGGACAAGTGGAAGCCTACAATTACAAAACCGGATACCCGGAACAGCTCAATTTTGTATTATAAACTCAAAAACAGATAAAGCTATGATTCTATTAGTATTGTTTTCATTTATCCTCATCGCAGGCTATGTTTATGCGATGATTAAGAAAGGGAAAGAAATCCCTTATTCAATCAGTGCCACCTATTATGCGCTGACACACAAATTCTGGTTCGCTCTGTGCATGATTGGCTCCGGTGTTCTGCTTCTTCCGGCAGCTTTGGAATCAAGTACGGAGAACAGCCAGTTTCTTGTATTCCTTTCGGTTGTCGGTATGGTTGTGCTCGGTGTGTCTCCCAACTTCAAATCGGAGCAAAAGGTTCCTCATGCAATAGGTGCCGCCATGTCCTTAATCTTCTCCCAGATATGGGTAGGCTGCAACAGTTGGTACTGGCTTCTGTTATGGTTGGGATTCATTATTTACATGGTTGTCTCCATGAAGAAGCATTGGACGGGTAACTTCATCTCCGATTTCATAAAGAGAAAGCCGATGTTCTGGATTGAGGTAATTTCATTGTTGGCCGTTTATCTTACTTGTCTATGGTAAAGGGTCAGTTAACTCGTACAATCAGCTCATCCGTATTTTTCGGTGAGTTGTACGCTCTGATGTGGGATATGAGATGGCTCATGCTCTTTATCTTAATCCTTATAATCGTGGATATGTGGTACGGAGTAAGCAAGTCCTTCAAGCGTGGCGAAAGAGTTTAGAAAGAGCAGATGTGTGAAGAGATTCCTGTTGAAATGCGGAGATTATATCTGCCTGCTGATACTTGGTGCCGTTCTTGGCAAGGCTATCGGTGAGCCTTTGGGAGTTTCCGCATTGGTTGTTTCTGTGATAGTTGTCCTTATCGGTTGTTTGGCGGAACTTGAAAGTATTAAATCCAACTATTGTGAGACAAAGGGAATCCATAAGGATATCAATGTGTTCAAACTGCTGCTTGTATTGGTCGGCTTCAAGAGCAGGGAGTTGGAGAAAGCGATTGAGGAATCTATAACGGATAAGAAGAAGGATGAGCTGGATAAATGAAAGTAACCGTATCAAGCACCTGCTCTACGCCATCCCGGCAGGTGCACTGTTAACCATCCTGTTTGCGGCAGGACTGGCTGTCGGCATGGAGTTCAAGGACCGTGCATACGGTGCAAAATGGGACTGGCTCGATATTGCCGCCACGCTGATAGGCGGGTTCATCGGTCAAGTGATTCAAATTGGAGTATTAACATTGATATTATAGGAGGGAAATAAATATGAGTTTACCAAGAGGACTAAGAAACAATAATCCGGGCAACATCCGCATCACAAAGGACAAATGGCAGGGATTGAGAGAAAAGCAGGAAGATAAGTCGTTCTTCCAGTTTACGGAAATGAGATGGGGCTACCGTGCCCTTATCCGCACTTTGCAGAACTACCGTAATAGACACGGCTGTCAGACGGTGGCAGATTTTATCCACCGGTGGGCACCGGAGAACGAGAATAATACAGCCGGATATATCAGCCGTGTATGCAGTGAAATGCAAGTCCCGAACACATACGTCCCGGACATCAACGACAAAGCGACCATGTGTGCTTTCGCTGCCGCTATCTCACGTGTAGAGAACGGTGTTCCGGCTGTCATGGCAGACATAGAAGCCGGATGGGAATTGTTATAAATTAAAAAAGGAGAAACAATCATGGCAGATTTAAGATTTACAAAGAATAATGATACTCAGGGAATATGTGGCGGAAGAAGTGGTAAATGCAGATTTTAATATTCACTTGGAACGTGTGTCCAATGGTGGTCTTAAAATCTATCAGAAGAATGGTGAATATGCGGAAGCTGTTGACGGTCGGACTGCCACTGAGAGGCTTTGATATGGTAGCGGTTCCCAACATCATCCCGTATAATCCGGGGATTATCTTTGACTACGACTTCTCGGCTTTAGTTTATCCGAAAACTATCCGCATCGAGTGGAAGTGAAGTATTAAGTGGAACAGTAACCGAATCCGGCAATGAAGCTTAACAAGTTACCATTAAATGTAATAGGGTTGAATCGGGTTGGTTTGAATCAGATCGTTCACCTTCCCACCGGGCTAATACTTCGCCCGTCCTTACATAGACCCGGGAAGTATTAGCTTCTTTGGTCGCATGTCTGTATCTGTGACGGCAAGAGCAACGACGACCCTGACAGGGCTGTAATCAAGAACTTGGTTGCCCCGGACAATCCGTTCATCATAAGTAACGCAGCTTTCAAGCTTAATAGCGGGTATGGGGTATGAGGAAGATTTTACTGATTGGATAATATATCCAAATATAAAAGTTACTGATAGTGTAATTACTACCGATGGAAATTTTAAATCTAATTGGTTTATATATAAGCACTCTAGTGAAAGTAAGATAAATGAAATGAATATAAAAGTTTCAGGTATTCCAAAAGGATGAAAAATCTTATACTTTTATATTTCAGATGAAACAGCTAATTTGCCTATTGCATATACTATACCAAAAGATGGTATTTATCATTTACCTGAATCTAAGATTAATAAGAATCGTGCTAGTGTAGGATTTACAGTAGAAAGTCAGTTACGATTGGAATAATATAAGAATAGAGCAAATCCCCTCTTTCGAAGGTGCCTTCGTCACTGACGGTAAAGACGACTTAATCACTTCCACCAAGACGGTTAAGGAAATGTTAGGAGGAAGCAATGAGGTTACCGTGGTGAGTATGATTCATCAGATAGGATTAAACAGTACTCATGATAAAGCATTTACTAATTACATAGAAGCTACTAATGCTACAACTCATTATATTAGAAGTCAATCAAAAACTGCTGGGAAAACTGGTATATACGGTTATACTTATAATAGTGCAACTCAATCATTGATTAATAATATATTAGGAGATAAAAACGATTATGAAAAGTCATTAGCGAATGCAGCTAATATTTTAAGTGAATCTTCCATTTTTAGAGTTGCCAGTGGAAATAGCTCAACTGACACATTATCTCAAGTAGCTTGGTACTGGACATTCATCGCCAACAAGGTACTGACCACCGACCAAATCAATCAGGTAATATCCTACTTCAATTTGGACAAGCATGTTAAACCGGATATCATCTACGACACCATCCGGCAGGGCATCACCAATGAGAACCACGCTTCTTTCAACGATGAGCTTGTGGACTTCTCCGGCAACGGGCATAATATGAAGATTTACAACTCTGCGTGGAACAAAAGAGAGCGGTATCAATGATGAAGGGGCTTGGCAGACTGACGGAGTAAGCGATTACGGAAATGTTGAGAATCTTCCAATTTTGAAAGATTATACGGTTGCTATCGAAAGACGGTGGATTACTTCCCTGTGGATAAAAAATCAATGTTTGGCATTCAAAGGTCATACAAATGACTGGGGTGCTTTTGCTTGTGAGTTTAGTAATGCTGGACAACTTAGAAGCTATACGTTTAGTCCTACTTATAACATTCTGCAAAGCTATAATGAAAAAAAGTTTAGTATATCAATCTAAATATTCATATAGCGGTACTCCTATTGATGCGAAATCAACAATAGATGGGTCTACCCTACGGTTGTGTCTTCCTAGAGGTGGTTTTACTTTCTATGCCAACGTTGCTATTAAAATATTCTTGCTTTTCCTTACTCCCTTTCCGAGTTCCTATTGGAACGCCAGTTAAAGAGGTATAAGTTGGGTACGCTGTATCCGAATATGGTGGAATGGAGACCGATTATTAGTAGTAATATCCCTTATGATAAGATAGAGTTCTTTGATGAACAATGGACTAAGAGAATCTATCCCGGAGATTATGTTGAGATAGGAGCTACTATTAAAGCTAATCTATATTTAAATAATTATGATATAAGTACTATTACTAGTTTAACTTCCAGTCAATTTGAGTGTGTATATTGACCGTAAAGGACAATATTATGATGTAGTTCTAAGTGGTATTAAGAAGTCTCCACAAAAGATAGACATAACCATTGACGAGTACATCAGATACGAGAATATTGTACAGCCTTATCCAGCAATAATTAATCTAAAACAAGATGGTAAAACTATCACTTGGGAGATAAGTTGAAAGTAGGCAGTGATATAGTCTTTGTAGGAAGTGCCAACCTTTTACCGGAGCTATATACTGTATCCGAGACACGGTATAATGGTGTAACGCTTTACCCAAACACTATCATAAAGGTAGAGAAGTCTATGGTGTTTGATAATGCACGTACCTACCTAAAAGCCAATGAGCCGAGCTGTATCCTGTCGCCTAATAGGTTGAGGATTCCAAATTCTAGCTACAAGATACTAGGCTACATTCCGGACTTGACAGGTAAAGGTAATCATGGTAGATTGAATAACTTCGCCTACACGGAAGAAAGTGGAGCAAATGAGGACGGTAGTATTCGCTTTGATGGAACGGATGACTATATTACCATTCCTACTTTGGCTCATGGTGCTAAGCAGGTATTGATGAAGGTGAATTTACAAAGTTATGATAGATACTTGTATGACCAAAGAAATACTTGAGTCAATACTTAGCTATTGTTTCAGCAGGTAAGACAATAGCTTATGAATACTCAAATAAAGGTGGTAAAACTTATATTGATGGTATACTTAATGAACACATTATTGATAAAGATTTACTGAATATAACTCATAATATAACTGCAGCTAATGCTAATATAGGAGTTCAATATGCTCCTAATATTGGCACTTCATTTGCTAGAGGTAATTTTGCTCAAATGGCTCTATTCGATTTTATGCTATTCCCAGAAATATCTAGTGAAGATGAGATAAAGGAGCTGAATGAGTGTGTAGGAATAGAGGAAATGTTTGGGGAACTCTCACCCAACTAATTAACTCAACTTTAATTTCAAATGAAACATTAATTAAAAAATGAATGATATGGAAAAGATATTTGATATAGCAAAGGACAAAGAACAGTCGTGGGGACTTTAGCTACTGCGATTGATGGGAATTTTGATGAAATAAGACTACAAATTAATATGCATCACGGAGAAGATTATACAGAAGAATTGACTGACAATAATATGTATATAGAAACAGGCTTCCCATTGGAACCACTATCTCATTAGAACCGACAAGCGGTGGTGGATATGTTTATATAATACTTGATTGTAAGCAAGGAGATAAGTATATTGTGTCGGGTAGAGGCGGTTCGAAACCGAGAACTTATGCTTTTGTTGATTCTTCTAATGTTTTGCAGGAAGTTTCAGATGTGGGGAGAGTTTGGAGGATAGTATATTGATTGCTCCTTGCGATGGTAAAATCATATACAATTGCGATAAAACACATACTCCCAAAAAGGTTTATAAAGTCGGAGTGATAGAGGATAATCTTGCAGAGATAAACAACAAGATTGAGAGCGAATGTCTCAAGAAAAGTTTAACACGTACTTCGAATTTATTTAATAGTAAAGAGTATCGCTATGATGGATATTATGATGATTCACAAGAATTTATAAAATCAGAAACCTATAGTTCATCTTCTGCGATATCTGTTAAACAGGGTAATACATATATCTTTTATGCAGGGTCTACTCCTGATTCATTCGGAGGTGGTGCTAAGAGAGTGTTCAATGCGAGTGGCGTACTGATCGCCAAAACATATAGTTCTTCTATTACTGTTCCAAGCGATGGTGGAGAGGGTTGTAAGATGTATTTTTCCGTACAAAATGCATCAAAAAGAGGAAGTTGAGAGATACATGGTTGTAGATAGTGCGATAGAGGTGTTATCCTATTTGCCATACTACAAAACCGATATAGATGAAGCGATAAAAGAGTATGTGAACAATAAATCGGAAGATTTTGACGCTATTAGCATATCTGCGAAAATGTATAATCCTGTGATTAATTTCTCAAAGGATGAATTGAGAGTGTTGGATATTGGAAATAGTTATACACAGGATTCTATGAGATACCTCGCAGATATTGTCGAAAATTTAAAGCTTGATACTTCAAAAATTGCTGTTTATAGAGGTATGCGCTCATCTGCATCATTTAAGACTTGGTGGGATTGCTACTATAATAGAGATGAACATGATTATACTTTCCATAAGGTTTTGGGGAGTTATCGGTAGATATTAGTGGAACACACGGAAATAGTAATGGCGAATTATTCCGTAATGTTCTCACAAACAACAAGTGGGATGTTATTATTATTCATCAGTCAAGCTCTTACGCTCCCTACTTTGACGCTTGGGAGAATAATTCAGAGTCGGGGCATTTGAGTGATTTTATACGACTGATTCGAAAACATCAGCCACAAGCCGCAATTGGTACTTTGCTTGTTCATAGCTATCAGAGCACCTATTCAGGTAATACTGAAAAATCAACTATTAAGAGGTGGAAGAAAATTGCAAATTCTGTGGCGAGGCTAAAGATGGAATATGGCATAGATTTCATTATACCGTATGGCACGGCCATTGAAAATCTACGTGCATCATCTTTGAATAATGAGATGGAGCTGACCGAGGATGGCGTACATTGTGCAGAAGGTCTACCAATGTATTGCGCCTCTTGTTGTTACTATGAAGCACTGTTTGCACCTCGTTATGGAATTAGTATATTTGGTAATACATTGAGGCTGACTTCCTCCGCCCCTCATGCTATTAATGTAACTGATAGTAATGCGCCAATTGCACAAAAAAGGCTGCGATATCATCTTGCTGCAATATGTGGGGAGTGTATTAATCCAGAAACAATTGAACTCTAACTATATTAATGAAATACATTGTATTGTCCACAGCAATAAAACAACTCTAATTAAAAAAAACAATGAAATACGCAGTAGTAACAATTGAATGGCTAGCCCAGCACGGTCTGTTGGCTATCCCCACAATGAGAAAGAGTAAAGACGGAAGTAAGGTAATCCTCCACGAAGAGTATTTGTCCCCTTACAAGGATGAAGAGTTTCCGAGATACTATTTTGACAGCCCGGAACTGAACGCCCTTCTGTCAAGTGATGAATGGTCATGGACGGAAGAGGAACAACCAGAAGGGAGTGCGGAATTCATCCAGGTGGCGGCAGCGCAGAACCTTTTGAATGTGACCAGAGCCGGAATTCAAACTATGTACCTGACAGACAACGAAGCGTTGAAAGTGAAGTCCATGTATCCGTATTGGAACGAGTTTATCAGCAAATCACTAACAACCGGAATGAAAGTGCAATATAATGATGGACTGTACCGGGTAAGGCAGAATATTGCTACCGTCTTGGAGAATCAACCGCCAAGCATCAACACCGCAGCTCTCTATGAGGAAATCAACGAGACCGTTGCCGGAACAAAGGATGATCCGATCCCATACAATAACAATATGGCATTGGAAGAGGGCAAATACTATTCGCAGGACGGAGTTATCTATAAGTGCACCCGTTCTACTGGACAGGCGGTGAGACACAATCCATATCCGGGTTGGTAAAGAAACTCTGAAACAGTACCGATACGGTATATCTACCTATTCTGATAGATACAACGACTGACAGAACCGTAGAAGGCGATTCGATTCCGGTACTGATACCGATAACAAGCAAGGAGTATAAGACCGATGATTACCGGGCGGTAGTCAGTGGATATAATCCTACTCTTTGATTCTATGGAAATATACAGAGATAATAAAAATTATTACTTTTCCACCTTTACAGAAGAAGAAACGATGGGGATTGGGCTTACAGGCAGGATACAGTTATCCGGGCGGTTGGTATGTTGGAGCCGGAATCAGTTGTAACTTTGTTCATGTGGTGAGAAAAAAAGGTGCTATCTTCCCAGACGGCACCTTGGCAAAATAATATGAAAAGTTTAGGTACATTTTTTTACAAAAGTTTATTCTACCATTTTCTTATGACATATAGGCTATGTAAATTCAAAAATGTGTTATCCTATTTTGGCTTCATTCATTATGAAACTGTTTTGCTACAATCTTTATAAATGATAAAGCAAAGCGCGTGCCATATTCTGCTTTTGTTTATATTTAGCTATATATCAATGGTATGAACACGAATGAACATATTGCGTATCTGTGGAAAATATGTGGAATTGTTAACATTATTGTGGAATATATCGTCAAAAACGGTAACTATCTTCGCAGACCGTTACCGGTATGAAAAGCTTAAGTTTTACTTACATAACAATTTCCAATGGAAAAAGGTTCATAAAGAAAGGTGTACAAAACAACACATTATTTAAAATGCCGGATTTGACAGATGTGGTGATATCAATGGGAAATAGTATATCTTTGTACCCGTAGAAGTTTACTTGTCTTTTGGCAAGTTCGCCCGACTTTAGTCGGGGCTTTTTTATACCTTTGCCGAAAACTAAATATTATGGCAGAAGAACAGAAATACGACCACGACTCGATAAATGAGTTGCTAACTTGGACTAAAGAAACGCTCAACAATAAGAGATACCCGCAGGAAGGCTTCCAGCTTGACAAATGCGCAAGAATCTCGGATTGTGGGAAGTACCTTGATTCGATGATATTGGTGATAAACAAGAACTGGGAGAACCCTACGTTTTACCCGACGATTGACCAGTTAAGGTTGTTTAGGGAGAAGATAGAAGGCAGCCGAATAAGCTGCCTTCTTTTTAACATCGTTCCTATCCTATTTTGAAAAGTTTTTCAGCTTGTCTTTCCACCATAACATCGGGCATCTTTGCATATATTTGGGTTGTTGCTATATGTTTGTGTCCTAGCATCCTAGAAACAGACTCTATCGAGACATCGTTCAAAATAGCCACAGTCGTACGAATGTGTGTCTTGCCTGGTGGAAAAAGACAAGCAAAGAGAGCAACGGAAACGAAAAGAAAGCATAACGCAATTTGTTGGTAATTAACCATTTCTCCATATTCTTCCACATGAGAAAAAAAGCAAGAAAGTGGGGATTATTGCAGCTGTTCAGTTACCAAACCGTTAGCCGGACAGTTACCGAAAGGTATCAAGGTAACGCGAAGCGGATCAGATAATTTGAAACGACGATATATTACACTGGTTGTCATAGTTTTGCATACCAAAGGACGCTTGTAAAACAGGTAAATTTGCCACTAAAATTATAAGCGTATGAAAGTAGAAAAAAATTCAAGGTTTTGCTCTACCTCAAAAGAGCGGACTGGACAAGTCGGGCAAAGCCCCCGATAATGGGACGTATCACCGTGAACCGGACAATGGCGCAATTCAGCTGCAAACTATCATGTACTCCCAATTATGGAATCCCCGAGAAAGCCGTCTGAACGGCAAGAGCAAGGAAGCGGTGGAAGTAAATGCCAAAATAGACAAGCTGCTACTTGACATCAATGCCGCGTTCGATTCTCTTCTTGAACGCAAGAGCGATTTTGACGCCGTTTCCGTCAAGGATGCCTTTCAGGGCAGCATGAACACCCAAATGACCCTGCTGAAGCAATTCCGTAAAATCAATGAGGACCTGTTGGAAAGGGTTGGCATTGACCGCGCGTATGGCACTTACGACAAGTACCGCTATACGCTCATGATATTGGAAGAGTTCGTAAACAAGAAACTGGGTGTCTCCGACATCGCTTTCGGACAATTGACAAGAGCGGTTCATTTGGGATTTTCAGGAATTTGTGCTTGACGAGAAGAAACAGGCGGTGGACACTCTGCGGCATTATCTTGCCCTGTTGAAGAAAGTATGCCGGACAGCTTACAAGGAGGACATTCTGAAAAATACCATTTCTGTAACTTCAAGCTGCCAAAACAGAAAGTGAGTACCCCTGAAAGCCTTGACCCATGAAGAGTTCGTCAAAGTCCGTGATCTGGAAATTCCCCCGCAACGTGCGTCCATCGTGGTGACGAGGGACCTATTCCTTTCGCCTGTTTCACGGGGACATCCTATGCCGATACGGTTTCCATCACCCGGGACAACCTGTCAAGGGATGATATGGGGGCATTGTGGCTGAAATACCGGAGAAAGAAAAACGAGCTTCGCGCCCGTGTGAAGCTGCTGCCGGAAGCCATAGCCCTGATAGAGAAATACAGGGACGACAAGAGGGAGACTCTTTTTCCGAAACAGCTCTATTCCACCTTACGGGGAACATGAAAATCCTGCGTGTCCTGGCCGGAATAGAATCGGACATTGTCTATCATGCCGGGCGGCACTCGTTTGCAAGCCTGATTACACTTGGTGACGGTGTTCCGATTGAAACCATCAGCAAGATGCTGGGACATAGCAACATCCAGACTACCCAGATCTATGCCCGTGTCACCCCCGCAAACTGTTTGAGGACATGAACCGGTTCATAGAAGCGACCGGGGACCTGCAACTTGTTTTATAACCGTTAAAAAGAATTTTATGAGATCGACATTTTCAATATTGTTCTATATCAACAGAGGAAAGGTAAAGCCGACGGTACGACCGCCATAATGTACCGCATTACCATTGACGGGAAAAACTCCGTCATAACTACCGGATTGTATTGTAAACCGGAGGACTGGAGTAGCAAGAAAGGTATGGTAAAGGAAGACAGGACAAACAGGCGGCTGTCCCAATACAGGCAGGATATCCAAAAAGAAGTACGGGGAATTGCTGAAAGAAACGGGGTTGTCAGTGCCGAATTACTGAAAAATGCAATCACCGGCGTGAATGAGCTGCCCGTTCTGCTATTACGGAGCGGAGAGGTTGAAAGGGAAAAATTGAAGATCCGCGCCAAGGAAATCAATTCAAATTCCAGCTACCGGGAATCCAAATCCACACAACTGTTTCTTGAAAAATTGTCAAATCAAGGGGCATGGAAGACATCGCCATGAATGAAATAACGGAAGAGTTCGGGGAATCGTACAAAATCTTTTTGAAGAAGGTCTGCAATTGCAGCGACAATCGTGTAAACAAATGCCTGTGCTGGCTGAACCGTTTGCTGTACCTGGCAGTGGACAGGGAAATCATCAGGGCCAATCCCATTGAGGATGTGGAATACGAAAAGAAATCACCGCCCAAGTTCCGTTTCTTGACGCGCAATGATTTGAAGAAGATACTTGCGACCCCGATGGCCGATCCCAAAATGGAGCTTGTGCGCAGAATGTTCATTTTCTCGTGCTTCACCGGACTTGCCTTACGTTGACATCTACCGGCTTTATCCGCATCATATAGGCATTTCATCGGACGGCAGGAAATATATCCGGGAGAAAAGGGCAAAACCAATGTGGAAGCGTTTGTGCCGCTACACCCTATTGCAGAAAGAATACTTGCGCTTTACAATACCACGGACTACGGTAAGCCCGGTATTCCCTTTGCCAAAACGTGACGGTATCTGGCATGAGATTCATGGGATGGGTGTCGGCTTGGGATTGAAGGAAAACCTTTCATACCATACAGCCAGGCACTCGTTTGGGACCCTCCTGCTGTCATCGGGTATATCCATCGAGAGATTTCAAGATGATGGGGCATTCAAATATTAGCAGCACACAGGTTTATGCGAAAGTCACCGATGACAAAATCTCCGAGGATATGGATAAGCTGATGGCAAAAAAGAAGGGAACGGCACATGTTCAATAGGACTACCGTTTCGCGGTCGCCCGCTTCCTCGCCGCCCATGGAAGTTAGTACAGACTTCATTGAAAGTGAAAAGTCGGACGGCCGTTTCGGGCAGAATCTTCCTCCTTCGGAGCGTATTCTGCCCGAAAACTTTTTCCCTTTCACGTCTGTACAATGGACGCCGACGGCAGCGGAAACAAGCGACTGACGGAAAAGTCGGAACAAAAGAGAAACAGCATACAGTCAGTAGATTGCTACCGGTCCATATGCTGTCCTGAAATTCTACAGGAGGGATATTTTTTGAAGAGTTGCATGAAATGGGCAGGCGGCAAACTGCGCTCCCTCCAGAAAAATCAATCCGCTTTTTCGACCTCTTGCCAATATCCGCCTTTGTCCGGTCCGATGTGCTTTGTCACTTTGTCGGGATTCAGTCCGGCTATCTGCTTTCCTACAGCGTTGTTCGGCAAAAGCTGTTGCGCTTGGTGTGTTGTCTTTTAGAAAGCATAGTGATGATTTTCTCCCTACTTTTTATTTCTTCTCTTTTGTCGATTTCTCCTTACTTCTTGAGTTTTTCATATAGTTTCTTCCATTGTTGTAAATGACATCCAAAAGTTCGTTTGCAAGTTTGATGTCTGCAATTTTTATAATACTATCTTCTTCTGTTGGATAGCCAAAAGAATATTGGCGCTGTCGTACCAAATAGTAGTAGATTTGTCTATGACACATGAGCATAACGATAATTTTGGTACGATTTTTATGAATAATCCTTGGCTTTTGAGAAAATCTCAAAACTATCAATACTTCTAAAAAATAGTCCAAACAAGCCGATGGATTTATTTTTTTTTGTTGCGTATTTCGTAATTTTATTACGAAAATATGGATTATAATTTATTATATGGGATTTTATTTATACCTTTGTGCTATATAACAGATAAATATAACAATTATGATAGCAGAGTTCAGCATTGAGAATTTTTTCTCCATTAAATCGGCTCAGAAAATCAGTTTTGAGCCATCAGTAGATACTTTTATGTCTGATGAATATTCGTATGAAGTTAAAGAAGGGGTAAGATTGCTGAAAGTGGGCATCATCTATGGTGCCAATGCTTCTGGAAAAACAAACATATTGAATGCCATCGAATTCTTCAAGATATTGGTTTTGAGAATGCCTAAAGACCGTAATGAGAAAACAGGGGTGGTTCCTTTCATGCTGACGATATTTCGAGAAATGAAACGACAAAGTTGTCTATGGCGTTCTATATCAATCAATCGAAGTATATCCTTAGTTTTGAGTTGGATGCCAAGCATATCTATTCCGAGACATTGATTGTTTATGATTCAATTCGCCCTACCAAGCTGTATAACCGAAGTTATGATGATTCAACGGATTCCACGACCATCGACTTTGGCGTAAATCTAAAATGACAAAGAAAAGCCAAGATGTGATTTCGGAAATACTATCAATAATTGCAGTGTGCTTGCTGCATTTGGCAAAAGCAATGTGGAACGCACTAAGCTGAATGATGTGTACGACTATTTTGCCAAACAAGTAAAGGATGTGTTGGCTCCCGGTATGCTGCTTTCGGGATATGTCAAATCAAGATTGGATAAAGACGAAACAGGAGATTTGAAGAAATTCATTTTAAACTTCCTGAAAGCGTCCGATTTCAACATAGAAGATGTTGTATTGCACGAAGAGGAAGAACTGATTACTCCTGAATTGGAACAATTAATTCAGAATGCCCCTATTGATAAAGATGCAAAGGCAGAAATGCTAAGAAAGGGCAAAATTACAAATACGGAACTGACCTTCAAGCATAAAGTAGGCGATAAAGTCTATGATTTGTCGGAAGAATACGGAATCCAATGGCACCATGAGGTTCCTGGAATGGCGGTGATACTGAATTTTCTGTTAAAGACCAATCGATTTGTGTCTATTGATGAAGTGGAAACAAGCATTCACTATGAGCTGTTAGCTTATTTCATAAAAGTATTCTTGGCGAACAGTAACAGAACATCCCAAATGCTCTAACAACGCACGACATCAATCTTCTCAACGAGGATTTCATTCGCCGTGATACGATATGGTTCACTGATAAAGACGAACTTGGCGAAACAAAAATAGTGCGTCTTTTTCTTCTCTTGGACTGCACAAGAATCTATCTCCGTATAATGCCTACAAGCAAGGAAAATTGGTAAAGTTGCCGTTCTTGGGTAGCCAGTATATTAACCCAAACGACTAATGATATGGGGCGGATAGTAACAAAGAGTATCGCCATTATTGGCGAGGGAGAAACAGAATGGTTCTATTTCGATTCTCTGAGGATTGCGTGTCGCTATCCCTTCAAGGTCGCTCCTGATTTTCCACAGCACAGTGACATCAATCATATTCTGAAACTGATAGAGTCCTATTTGAACAAGCAATATGATTATATCGTATGCTTGTTTGATATGGACAGGCTATATAAATATTCTTCTGAAATGCAACTGTATCAGCGAGCAAAGAAGGAGTATGGCAAGAAGAAGTATGTAGGAAAGGTGATGTTCGTAGAAACGAATCCTTGCACGGAATTTTGGTTTCTACTGCATTTCTTGCCTAATGTGGTTTGTCGGCGATATGATAGTTACGAACAACTGCTTCCCGAATTGCAGAAATATATGCCTGGCTATGAAAAGACAAAACGATATTTCATACGCACCAACCTCTATAAATACTTGACAGAGAATGGAGACTTGGAACGGGCAATGTCAAATTCAGAAAAGTTGTGCAAACTCTGCAAGGAATCACCGGAGGATTTGAAGGCGTACTCGGAGGTACATAAGGTGATGAGGTTGCTCAACGAAATATAGTTTTAGACAAAAAGTAAGTAACATATGAAAATACAATCAGTTCATATCAGAAATTATCGGAAATTGAAGAATTGTCATATAGACTTTGGCGAGAAGAAAACAGTTTTAGTTGGTGCTAACAACAGTGGTAAAACCTCGGCTATCAGTGCTATTGTTTGGTTCCTTAAGAACACAGAGAGATTCACTCTAAAGGAGTTCACCGTAACTAATTGGGCCTTAATTAATACAATAGGCGAAAAATGGTTGGAAAAGGATTCTGTAGATGACGCATTATTGAGTTCCCATCAATGGGATAACATCGTACCATCAATGGATGTCTGGATAAATGTAGAAAAATGGGGAACAGTATCGAGTGAATCACTTGATACCATCACTTAGCACTTGGGATGGTAAAAAAGTAGGGGTTCGAGGGCAATATGTCCCCTAAAGATGTTACAAAACTCTACACTGCTTACAAAGAAGCAAAGACAAAACCGAGATCTTTAGAAGCTACTGAGGAATGGAAGGAGGCAGACTCTCCAGAATTATATCCCAAAAATTTATGCGACTTTTTTTTTGGGTAAAGGCTCAAACCTTAGAGAGTATTTCGATGTGAAATACTACATCATAGATCCAGCTCTTGATCCTGATGACGAAGACGAAGTGCAAACAACGCCAGACAATGAGTTGGGCTATAATCCCACTTGACGGACTAATCAAAGTGGATACTATACTGGCATCAAGAGATTTTTCTGATCCGAAGGACAAACAGATAGTGAGATAGATACGTTGTCAAAACAGTTCAACAGTACTATAAGAGCAGAGGTCAAGAAGATGAGGAGCTGACTTGTGAAGGGTTGAAACTCCTTGGAGGTATCGTAACAGCGAACAAAACATACGATGAAAAATTAAGAAAGACTTTTGAGGTTCCTGTTGGCGAATTGAAGAACATCAATTACCCTGGCTCCCAGAATCCAGAGATAAAAATACGAAGTAAGATTCAGATTGAGGAATCCATAAAACATGACTCAGCAGTTCAATTCGCTATTCAAGGTATGGAGGAATTGGTACTTCCTGAGAAGTACAATGGGCTTGGTTATAGAAATCTCATCTCTATTTATTTGAAATTGATTGACTTCAGAGAAAAGTGGCTGAAGGAATTAAGTGAAGGAAAGAATATTGAACCTATTCATTTAGTGTTTGTAGAAGAACCAGAAGCGCATCTACATGCCCAAGCACAACAGGTATTTGTAAAGAAAGCTTTTGAAGCCTTGTGCAACAACAAACTAATTGAAGAAAATCCTTGGCTAAGTACACAACTTGTGTTAAGTACGCATTCAAATCATGTTGTCAACGAACTTGACTTGAACTGTATGCGCTACTTCAAACGAGTGATAGATGTTGGCGAAAAGATACCTGTTTCAAAAGTTGTGAACTTATCTAGTACATTCGGAACAGACGATGAAACAAAGCAATTTGTAACGAGATATATACGTTTAACTCACTGCGATATATTCTTTTCGGATGCTGTTGTTTTGGTTGAAGGTCCTGCGGAAAAGATACTTGTTCCCAGCTTTCTCGTAAAAGCCGGATTAGATTCTTATTATATATCTGTTATAGAGGTGAACGGCCGCCATGCACATAGTTTCCGTAAACTAATTGAAAAAATTGAATTGCAGCCTTGATTGTGACGGATATAGATGCGACTGACACAAAAGTAGGAGAAGACGGAAAAGAAATACATCCATCCGTGATTACAGCCAAAGGAAATGGTTATAAGACAGGTAATCCTTCCATTAAAAGCTGGCTTTCAGGAAAAGAACAAATAGACGATTTGTTGGCACTGGATGAAAAAGAAAATTTGTAAATAATGTAAGAATAGCATTCCAAACACCAGTAAACGTCAAATGGGATAAGAATAAAGATGAATTGACAGAAGTATGTCCCTATACATTTGAAGATGCATTGATATTTACTAATCTTGAATTATTCCGACAGGAAGGGTTAAAGAAAATGGGTGCTATTACCACAATAGCGAATCTGTTGAAACATAGTAATTCTGCCAATGAATTACAAAATAAGATATTTAAAAAATTGGAAAGCAAAAGTGGTTTTCAGAAGGCTGATTTTGCTATTTCTCTGCTTTATAAAGACGATTTTGTCGATTTAGTTGCCCCAGTATATATTCAGGAAGGGCTTGAATGGATGAAGTCATATTTGGATTCTAATGGAACAGAAATGGAGAATAATATAGATTTTCAAGTAGATGAGACACTAGAAAAGTGTATTCTTTCAACACCGCGTAAAAGTTTCTTTCTTTTTTGCTGGAGCTGGTTCAGGAAAGACTTACTCTTTGGTTTCTTTTTTGAAAAAAATACGTAATAGTATTGGTAAAGAACTTCTGTTGCAAGGAAAGAATGTAGCTGTTATTACTTTTTACGAATGCTGCGACAGACGAAATTATCAATCGTTTGGATTATAGTTCCATTTTCAGATATCAACGATTCATAGTTTTGTCTGGGATGTTATCAAATACTATCAAACAGATATTAAGAGGCTATATTTGCAATATATTATCGAAGACATAGAAGCGTTGAACAAGAAGATAGATGAAACAAAAAAACAAGACAACAAAACTTATTTTTCCAATGTAGAAAAGTTTAATCATCAGAAAGAACGATTAGCAAAAGCACAGACGATAGAAAAGTTCGTGTATAATTCTAATGGCAGTAATCCTGAGTATAATGCATTGAAGCATACTGAGGTTATTAAAATATCAGCTCAAATGATTATTGAGAACAAAATGTTACAGCGAATCATTGCACAACAATATCCGATACTATTGATTGATGAGAGTCAAGACACGAAGAAAGAACTAATTGATGCTTTCTTTGAAATTCAAAAGGAATTTTGCTAATATTTTACCTTAGGTTTACTTGGAGATCAGAAACAGCGAATTTATGCTGACGGAAAGAGAACATAGAAGGTTTCATTCCTGCTGGTTGGGAGAAGCCGATAAAGAAGATGAATTATCGCAGTGCTAAGCGAATAATCCAGTTGGCAAACATTATTGGTAAGGATATTGATCTTCATGCGGAACAAAGTCCGCGTGAAGACGCTAATAATGGTTTTGTTAGGCTTTTTGTCGTGCAACAACGTGATGGTCTAAATAAAGATGAAATAGAACAAAACGTGATGAGGATTATGAGTGAGCAAACCAAAGATGAAAAATGGACGGCCATAGGTGCTGAAGTAAAAGTCCTGACATTGGAAACATGATGGCCGCACGAAGATTAGGGGTTTTCTAGTTTTTTTGCTCCATTTTATAAAGTTTCAAAATATCAAATGACCTTCCTTCAAGGTTCTGTCTCAGAAATAGAATTTTTCACTAAGGAAGTGCTTCCTATTGCAAACTCCATGAAAGAAGATGGACGGATTGCTTTAGAAATTTTGAAAGAATACTCGCCATTATTGAGCAGACAGAATACAGAGAAGCCATATGAACTTTATTTGAAATGCAGAGAAGAAGCTATAAAGGTTGCTAATTTTGTAAATAAGAATAGTACTATCCGTGTCGTAGTAGATGATAGTCAAGACTTAATCTGACAGTTACGTATAAAAAAGAATAAATTTGTAACAGAAAACAGATTGAGTTATGACCACATCAGAAAAAGTCATCAAGAACAAACTGGGATTGCTTGAACTCTCCCAACAGTTAGGAAACGTATCACGTGCTTGTAAGATTATGGGCTACAGTCGTGACAGTTTTTATCGTTTCAAAGAGTTGTATGAACAAGGCGGTGAAGTCGCCTTGCAGGAGATTTCTCGCCGTAAGCCTGTCATAAAGAACCGTGTGGAAGAACACATCGAGCAGGCAGTCGTACAGATGGCGATAGACAATCCAGCATTGGGGCAAGTCCGTGTATCCAATGAGCTACGTAAGAAAGGTATTCTTATTTCGCCGGGCGGAGTGCGTTCCATTTGGCTACGGCACGATATGGAGACCTTCCAGAAACGCCTGAAAGCATTGTCAGCCAAAGTGGAACAAGAGGGCATTATCCTTGATGAGAACCAAGTGGCGGCATTGGAAAAGCAAAAAAAGAAGAAAAGCAGGCTTATGGAGAGATAGAAACTTATTATCCCGGTTTTCTACTTGCCCAAGACACTTATTATGTAGGATATATCAAAGGTGTGGGACACATTTATCAGCAGACCGTCATTGATACTTACTCCAAAATCGGATTTGCCAAGTTGTATGACAGAAAGAATGCGCTTGTTGCTGCCGATATGCTTAACGATAGGGTTATTCCTTTTTTCGAGCAGCATGACTTGAAACTGATGCGTATGCTAACAGATAGAGGAACAGAATACTGCGGAAACAGAGAAAATCATGAGTATGAATTGTATTTGGCTGTGGAAGACATTGATCATTCTAAGATTAAGGCGAAAAAGCCCTCAGACAAACGGTATATGTGAGCGATTTAACAGAACCGTGCAGAATGAGTTCTATGCTATTGCATTCAGAAAGAAAATCTATACCAAAGTATCAACTGCAAAATCAGGAAATGATAAAAC
>VOFH01003012.1_pt1 | contig 26870 bp, 49 predicted proteins | sample 5384091 | NCBI WGS metagenome assembly VOFH01 (sample SAMN12384727, study PRJNA508395) | human gut metagenome | isolation source: healthy gut G | host: Homo sapiens
TTTAAAAGATATATTTTGTATATATTATAGTTTTTTAACTATATATAGTTGAAAAAAGGGAAGGATAAGAATTGAGAAAGCAATATTCGACAAAAAGAGTAAAATACGACATTTTTCGACTATTTTTTTGAACTCTTTGTTGTTTAATTTAAAAGGGTGTTTATTAAAATATGGAAAGCATCTGCTTTGTGGGGGAAGAAACAAATATGGATAATTCAAGAAAGGCAATTTATGTAAATGTTACAAATTTATTGCATGAAATAGGGATACCTGCTCACATTGTTGGTCATGATTATATACGACATGCGATAGTTTCAGCATGTGAAAATCCAGCTTTATTAAAAAACATCACGAAACATCTATATGTAAAGGTAGCGATTTATTATGATACTTCTGTATATAGTGTGGAAAAGGGAATTCGAAATGCGATTGAAGTAGCATGGGCTAGGGGTGATATTTCTGCCATACATTCTGTATTTGGGAATACTGTCCATTTTCAAAGAGCCAAACCGAGTAATAAAGAATTTATCGCAATGATTGTTGATGTCGTTCGAACACAAATGATGGATTAAACATATTTTCTTTCTTCCTTAAAAAACTGTGTTTTTGCGCACAGTTCTTTTGTTTAGAACAAATCTAAAATTTCTTCTTTGCTCATTTGTGTAATGATTCCTTCATTTTGCTGGATGATCGTATCACTAAGACTTTGTTTTTTATCTTGGAGTTTCATGATTTTTTCTTCAATGGTATCTTTCGCAATCATTTTGATTACTTGTACGTTGTTATGCTGCCCAATACGATACGCACGATCAGTAGCCTGGTTTTGTGCAGAAATATTCCACCATGGATCAAAATGGATAACAACTTCTGCTTTTGTTAGATTTAAACCGGTACCGCCAGCTTTTTAAAGATATTAAGAATACAGGGTATTGTCATTTTGAAAAGCATTGACATATTCCTGTCGCTTATCTTTTGGCGTTGATCCTTTAACAGGTAATAACGGATATTTCGCTTATGCAGTTCTTCTTCTAATAAAGATAATAAAGAAGTGAATTGGGAGAATAACAGTACTTTTTACCTGATTCATAACAAGTTTCAATATATTCCATACAGGCATTGATCTTATTTCCCACCATAGCATAATTTTCATAGACAAGGCGAGGATCACAGCATAGCTGACGAAGTCTTGTTAACATCGTTAATACAAGAATCCTGCTTGCGGCAACACCTTTTTCATTTAGATTCTTTCTTAAATCTTCTTTCATGCTGTTAACATTTGCCATATATAATTTTCGAGTTTCCTCATCCAGTTCAATCATCATTGTTTTTTCTATTTTTTCTGGCAATTCTTTTAATACATCTTTTTCACACGACGAAGAATGAAAGGCTCTACCATTCGCTGCAGTTCTTTTTACTGTAGCTGGGTCATTTTTTTTACGATTGGAAATTCGTAGTGCTTTTTTTAAAGTATGGATAGCTGTATAAATATCCGGGCATAAGATAATCAAAAATCGACCATAGTTCTGCCAATGAGTTTTCAATTGGTGTCCCAGTTAAAGCAAAACGATGTTTCGCCTGTATCTGTTTTACGGAAGTTGCATTTTTAGTTGTATGATTTTTAATATACTGTGCTTCGTCAAGAATTTGATATGTAAAAAGAACATCTTCATATTGTTCAATATCTCTTTTATATAATCATACGAGGTAATAACGACATCATATGATTTACAGTTTTGTATTTGTCTTTTTCTTTCTTCACTTGTACCGCTAATCATGATGCAGGATAAATCTTTAGAAATTTCTGTATTTCACTTTGCCAGTTTAACAGTAAAGAACTAGGGCAAATAACCAGAGAAACACTTTCTGGATGCTGGATTCTTTCATCTTCTAATAAAGTAATGACCTGTATGGTTTTTCCTATTCCCATATCATCTGCCAAAATGCCGCCAAAGCCATAATTGGCCATTGTTTTTAACCAGCGATATCCAATCTTTTGATAGTTTCTTAAAATATGTTTCTGGTTAGGAGGGACAGGGTAATCGGCATCTTTAATGTTATGGATTCCACGAATGATATCTTTTTGAAACTGGCATCACGATCAATTTTCATCATATCTGCATCTTCTAAACTTTTATCTATATATAGGAACGATACTTTGGAACGATGAGATTTCCATTTTCTAATTGGTATGCGCTCACATTCATTCCATCCAGCAATAAGGATAATTCCTGTAAAGCATTGTCTTCAAGACTAACAAAGGAACCATCTTTCATACGATAGTATTTTCGATTTAAACGATAGGCTTCCAATACGTTTTGCAGTTCTTCTTTTGGAAAGTCATAAGTATCAAAGTCAATATGCAGCAAATCACTTTCCATACGTATTCCCATAGATATGGAAGTTGAAGAGCGTACCTGCATGCGAGAGAATGCTTCTGTTGCATACATGATGCATTTTTTTTTGTTAGTTCATCAACACCTTGTGTAATAAATGTATACATCGCATCCTGTGAATTTTCAATATAGACGATTCCTTCATTGGTATCAATACGTGTTATATCTTGATAACAAAAGAGCGTACTGCCATTTCTTCTTTGATATTTCTTCCAGAAGATAATAAAGGCTGTAAAAATGCGTTATATTCCATTTTCCATAACTGTAAATAAGTTTTACACTGATACAGTTATGTTTAGGCATATCTAAATAGACTTTGCATTCTAAAGGCATTGGGGCATAAAGAGATATATCATCTCCCTGTATTTGAATATACTCTTTTTATATTTAATAATATATTTGTATAAAAAGATGGCATTAATTGTTTTGATACAGAAAGTTCTTTTTTTGCGGAATAGAAAGATTGAATCAGAGGATGCATATTTATATAGAAAGAAGGAGTGGATTGATATAAAAAGCCTTTTCGTAAAACATACAGGTGTTTTCTGCCTTCTAGTATTACATTATCTTTTTTCTTCTATCATAAAGGAAAAACTATCGGTAGAGCGATTCTCTTTTACATCTAAGGTAAAAGATGGATTTGTTTTTACAAAATGCAGATTGGTAAGTGTTTTTTCCTTAAAACGATACATGATTTCTTTTTCCTGCATATAAATTGAAAAAAAGAATCAAGTGCATCTGGTGTTAATAATAAACTTTTATTTTTTAGGCATGCCTGCGATGTATTTTTTTTTTTTTATATAAACAGAGTCATGCATATGAGAAATAATAAAATCAAGCAATTTCTGGCTTTCCTCGTCAAAACTGTCATAATGGTGGAAAAATTCTAATTCTTTACCATAGGCTTTTGTGACATGTTCCTGAATGTCATCTATCAGCTGTGAGATATTTTTAATGATATAACGATAATTGGTTCCTATCTTTAGCGTTAAGGCAAGAAAGGAATGATCATGGATTTCTATTACAGGTTCCAGATGCATTTTTCCTGAAAAGTGTATGCCAAAAGAAGCATATACATTTTGTTTTTCATAGGTTTCCAGCAATTGGACAAGTGTAGCATCATCTCCTGTATGTTCTTGTTTTGATGGATATTTTTTTCAAGAATTTCTTTTTACCTTATATAATACAGCAACACAGTGTCTGCAGCTTAACTGTTCGCTGTGCTGTTTGCAGTTACATAAATGTGCACGTATGATGACATCATCTTTATCGATTGACATATTTACTTCCTGATACCCTTTTTTCATCTTTTACATTTGCATTGATCAGGATAATGTCTGGGTTTGAAAAATCATCAAAATCAAAGGATACAACAGCATTGTTTTTCCACAATTCTTCTCCTTCTTTTTAAAATTGTATCATTATGCGCAAATTCGCGAATCTGAACATCTGTAATTTCCATTGTAACACCCGTGTCTTCATCATATTATTGTACCATTTTTTTAGTGATTATATGGAGCATAATCAAAAAAAAATATGGGATTTTAATAAAAGAAAAAGCTTCATTACTGAAACTTTTATATTATATATTGTTGTTTAATGTAAATTTCTTGTTTCTATTCTATGTAATATATTGTATACAGGTTTGTAACAGATAAAACAGAAGATACCTGATACGATTCCCTGCAGGATAGATACCTGTAGTCCTGAAAGAATATAAAGAAGGGTTACTTTTTTTTGAAATGAGCATAAAGGAAGTTGAACGAGCTGCCCGCTTAAAAAGATAAAAAGAGCACATAGGAAAACAAGACATAGGAAATGCTTGTTTAAAAAAAGGGCGTAATGTGGCAATTAAGAAACTGTATAGGGGATAGATCAGGCAGTACATCATAGACCATGGAGTGACACCTTGTATAGATAAATTAAGAATCGTAAATACAATTGCGGCAAATACAGCTTGTTTTCTGGTAAAAGTCATCGCAAATAATATAATTGTGAAGGTGATGCATTCTAAATATAAAACAAAAGAAAAGGAAGTGAAGACAACCATTTCAATAGCGGCCATTGCCGCAATCAGACAAAGATCTTTACTTTCATTTAAAATATCCATCCTTTCCTTGTTTATCCATAACATCACTTTTTATTTTTTATACAGCTGACTTTTTGTGGTTTTCATGCTTATTATACAAGCAGAAGAAAAAAGTCTACAACAATTTTTAGAAGAAGAAAAACAATATTTGTTGCAAAGTGCAGGTTCTTTAAGAAAATTGAAGATAAAGTCTTTACAATCAGAAAGAAAGAGTGTTATAATCTGTAAACGGGTAGATTTATCTACTCCCCGCTCTATATAAAATAGGGCCTATAGACCATGAGGAGGTGTACAGAATGAAAAAATACGAAATCATGTACATTGTGAACGCATCTTTGGAAGACGCTGCTCGTAAAGAGGTTATGGACGGACTTCACAAGATCATTACAGACCATGAAGGAAAAATCGAAAAGGTTGACGAATGGGGTGTAAAAGAGTTCGCATACGAAATCAAACACATGAACAAAGGTTACTATGTTGTAATTAATGTTGTAGCTAACAACGAAGGAATTCACGAATTCGAACGTTTGGCTCGTATCAACAGCAACATCGTTCGTTTCTTAGTAGTTAAAACTCAGGACGAAGAATAATAAAAGAAAGGAAGATGGACTATGATCAATCGTGTAGTATTGGTAGGGACGTCTGACAAAAAGATCCTGTACTTCGTAAAACAGGTTCTGGTGCCAGTGTAGTGTCTTTTACTGTTGCGTGTGATCGCAGAATTAAAACAGAAGGACAGCCGACAGCGGATTTTATCAACTGCGTATGCTGGAATAAAGTTGCGGATAATACTGCACAATATACACATAAAGGTTCTTTGGTTGGTGTGGAAGGAAGAATCCAGACACGCAGTTATGATGATCAAATGGGCAAACGTGTGTATGTGACAGAAGTAGTTGCTGATACGGTTCAGTTCTTAGAACCAAAAAGCGCTTCTAGCAATATGACAGCAAATGTCTACACGCCAGATTATGAGCCAATGAATCAGGGTTATCAGCCGGATATGAGTGCTCAGCAGTCCTACTCCAGTGATTTTTGCGTCAAGTGATACACTTGATATTGCAAGTGATGACTTACCATTTTAATTGGTAGAAAGGAGATCGACTATGGCATTCAAAAAACAGCGCATGGGACGTAAGAAAGTATGTTATTTCACAAAAATAAAATTGAATACATCGATTACAAAGATGTTGAATTATTAAAAAGATTTATTTCTGCAAACGGAAAAATTATTCCTAGACGTGTAACTGGAACACGCGCGAAGTATCAGCGCATGCTGGCGACAGCGATTAAACGCGCACGTCAGATGGCTTTATTACCATACGTTAGCGAATAAAAATGGTACAACCTCTACTGCAAAAGCTGGTGGAGGTTTTCTTTTCATATAGATATATAAGAAGGGTGTTGCTTATGGTTACACAAACAAGAAAATTAACAGAAGGAGCTATGATGGTAGCTTTGGTTGGCTTGATGTTGTTTGTAAATCTACAGCTTGGAGGTATGCCGGAAGCTTTGATGTACTGGATCTTGACGTTTCCTATTTTGATCTATACTGCAAAATATGGAATCAGGAATGGACTTATTGCGGCATTTAGTACAACGCTCCTTTCTTTTATGATTTCTTCACCGACAACCATTTTCTATTTGTTTAGCTGCAATGTTTGTGGATTGTTTTATGGTGAAGGGATAAGAAAAAAAAATGGAAAAACGGAGTATTGTATATGGGAACTGCAGTTTTTACATTTCTTTCTTATTTGGTAACAACGTTTTTCTAGCATCTTTATTTGGATATGATCCCAAGGAAGACATAGAAATGATAAGTCAATTATTATCTTTGTTTCATATAGGACAGGATTTAGACTTGGCAAAACTAACGGAATGATCATTCTGGTATCAACGATTCTGTTAAGTGCGATGCAGGCGTTGTGCATTCATTTATTTGCACACGTTTTGCTTATGCGTTTGCATATAGAAACAAGAAAGATAAAAACAATCTTTGAAATACATCTTCCATCTTATGCAGGATTGCTTATCTTCTTCATTTGGGTGCTGTATTTTATGCGAAATGTGATAAAATTAAACCAAGAGGTTTTAGGAATCCTTGTGTTCTTATATGGGATAGCGAAAGTTACTGCCATTTTTTATGGGGTAATTTCTCTGTGCTATGCACTGCTTTTATCAAAACAGAAGAAATTTGTATTTCTTGTTTTTGCTGGCAGCATTTGTACCGTATGTGCAGATGGCCATTGGCTGTATTGGTATTTTGGATATGTTTATCGATTTAAAAAGATATTTATTTGCAAATATGGAAACGAGGTGTCATTCGTGGATCGTCTGGAGAATTTTAAAATACAAATTGCACTTGTTATTTTTTGCGCAAATCGTTGCGCTTTTGGCATTGTTTATAGCGGATTTTGATGGTGTAAGAATTTTGCCGATGATTATTTTGGTCGTATTTAACATTTCGATTGTTATATGGATCGTCTGGCGTTTTCAAAGTGATCGAAAAGAAAGTGATATTAATATATCTCATATTTTAGGACATGATGCTAAGGATGCATTGTCTTATGGAGAAATTGGAATCATTACCTACGATGAACAGTATAATGCGACATGGATCAATGATTTTTTAGAAGAACGTCATATTGATATTGTAGGAAAAAAACTGACAAGCTGGATTTCACAAATTTCGGATTTATTTCGTGGTGAAGTGGATAGCATTGTTGCGAAAGATAGCGATCGTTTTATGAAATTTTACGTAAAGAAGACGGACAGGTTTTATTTGTAAAAGATATTACAGAAGTAAAAACTTTAAAGGATCGTTTTGAAGCGGATGGCGTTGTTGTTGGTTTGCTGCAGCTGGATAACTATATGGAAATTCAGCAATATGAAGATGAAGCAAAGATGGCACAGATCAACACAAGTGTACGTCAGCCTTTGGTAGAATGGGCAGGACAGTATGGCATGTTTATTCGCCGTTTAAGAAGTGATCGATTTTAGTTCTTTTAAATGAAAGGATTTTATCTGAAGTTATAAAAGATCGCTTTTCTATTTTGAACATCGTTCGAAAAAATGCAGAGGAAATTGATGCTTCTATTACACTGAGTATGTCTTTTGCACGTGGTACAGATGATTATCAGCTATTAGATACCATGGTAAATGATTTGCTGGAACTGGCACAAAGTCGTGGCGGGGATCAGGCGGCTGTGAAAAGTTTGGAGAAAGTGTAAAATATTTTGGGGAAACAGTGAAGCCAGAGAAAAACGAAGCAAGGTACGTGTACGTGTTATGGCACAGGCTGTTTCAGAAGCTATTATAGAATCGAAACGTGTGTTTGTTGTGGGACATAAAGAAATGGATTTTGACTGCATGGGAGCAGCTTTATGCATGTCTAGAATGGCTGCGGCTTATGGCAAGGAAGTATATGTTGTAAGTAAGAGTGGTGGTATTGAATCACAGCTGAAGGAAGCATTTGACAGCTTCTATGATGATTTGAATGGTAGACATCGCTTTCTTGAAGATGGAGAAGCTTCTCGCATGATAAAAGATGAAGATTTATTGATTGTTGTTGACCACAATAATCCAAATCAGACAGGAGCACCATTAACTTTGGACAATGCAAATCGAATTATTGTTATTGATCATCATCGAAGAATTGAAGATTTTGTAGGAAATCCAATTCTTGTGTATGTGGAAACAAGTGCAAGCTCTACCTGTGAACTTGCGGCAGAGTTCTTGCCTTATCAGACAAATACCGTACAGTTAAGCGAGATAGAAGCTACGTTTATGTACTTAGGTATTTTGGTAGATACAAACCGTTTCCGTCAAAGAACAGGAAGTCGTACATTTGAAGCTGCGGCTTACTTAAAAATCATGGTGTAGATCCATTAAAGGCGGAAAATATGTTGAAAGAAGATTATCGTTCTTTTGCGGCTAAAACAAATATTATGAAATATGCCAGCATGTATAAAGACAATATGATCATTGCGGCAGTTGATGAGCGCTATCAGATGAGTCGAACCTTAATGTCGCAAGTGGCAGATAGTCTTTTGGAGATCAAAGGAATTGAAGCTAGTTTTGTATTAGCGAAAACAGATGCTGAAAGTGTCGCGGCTTCCTCTCGAAGCAAAGGTGTTATCAATGTGCAAAGAATCATGGAGATGATGCATGGTGGAGGACATTTTTTGGTGCGGCCGCTTTACAGCGTAAAAATACGAGTGTAGAAGCAGTGAAAAAAAGAACTGCAGGAAACAATTGATGCATATTTAGAAGAAATTAAGGAGGAAAATACAGATGAAAGTGATTCTGTTAAGTGATGTTAAAAAGTAGGAAAAAAAGGAGATATCGTAGAAGTTAGTGATGGATATGGAAGAAATTTTCTGTTAAAACAAAAACTTGCGGTATTAGCTACGAAAAAAGCAAAGAAATTCTTGATGAACAAAATCTGCAGCATGATTTAGAAGAAAAACAAAGAGAAAGTGATGCGGTTGCGTTAAAAGAAAAGCTTTCTAAAATTACATTGCAGTTTCATGTGAAAACCGGGGAAGGTGGACGTGTATTTGGAAGTGTTTCAAAGTAAGCAGATCGTAGAACAACTGCAAAGAGTACATGGAATTCATATTGAAAAACGTAAGTTTATTGATAAAGAAGCGGTATCTTCTTTAGGTTATACAGATATTAAAGTTGATTTATATAAAAATAAAGTTATAGGTATAATTCGAGTACATGTAAGTGAAAAATAAAGGAGGAGCTTATGAGCAGAGAATTACCGCACAGTAACGAAGCAGAACAGGCGATTTTAGGCGGAATGATGATTTATCCAAATGTTACGGGTGTTGTATTTGATCAAAATCTACAGGAAAAAGATTTTTATCTGGATATTCATCAGCGTATTTACTCTGCTATGATGGACATCTGTGACAGTGGAAAACCAGTAGATGTAACAACATTGATTGCACGTTTGCAGGATAAAGAACAGTTGAATTTAGTTGAGGAGCCGATTATATTATTAAATTAAGCGATACCGCGATTTCTCCAGCAAACAGTATGTCTTATATAGAAATTATTAAAAGCAAGGCACATGTAAGACGTTTGATTGAAACAGCACAGGAAATTGTAGAAGAAGGCTTTGATGGTGCATCTTCATTAGATGAGATCATGGATAAAGCAGAACGCGACATTTTAAATGTTACTCGTGATCGAAAAGCCACTGAGTTTCGCTCCAGCAGACAGGTTGTTTCCACTGTTATGCAGGAACTGGTGAAGTTAAGAAATTCGGATACGCGAATTACAGGTATAAAAACAGGATATACGGATTTGGATAATATGACCAATGGTTTTCAGCGAGGCGATTTGATTATTCTGGCCGCAAGACCTGCCATGGGGAAAACCGCATTTGCGTTGAATCTGGCATTGAATGCATCTTTCTATAATCCAGGTGCGATTGCGATTTTTTCATTGGAGATGCCTGCAGAAGCTTTGATGAAACGTATTTTAAGTGCGAAAAGCGCTGTAGAATCCAGCAAACTTAGAAGTGGATTTATCAGTGATGAAGAATTTAATAAATTAAATGAAGCCGCAAACGAATTAATGGCAACCAAACTGTTTGTGGATGACAGCTCCAATGTGAAAATCAGTGAAGTATTTTCAAAATGTCGAAAATTAAAAAGCGAACATGGACTAGATATGGTCGTTGTCGATTATCTTCAGCTGATTAGTGGAAGTGGTCGTGGTTCTGATAATCGTCAGCAGGAAATTTCCGAAATTTCGCGTTCTTTAAAAATCTTTAGCAAGAGAAATGGAATGTCCGGTTATCGCATTGTCACAGCTGTCACGTTCTGTTGAAACAAGACCAGATAAACATCCTATGTTGTCAGATCTTCGTGAATCTGGAGCGATTGAACAGGATGCGGATATCGTTATGTTTTTATATCGTGATGAATATTACAATAAAGAACATGATGGAGAAGAAAATCCGACAGATAAAACCGATGTGGATATTGCCAAACATCGTAATGGGGCAACAGGAAGGGTAGAACTTGCCTTTCAAAAGTCAATCTCTGCCTTTTTCAATATTGCCCATAATGGATATTAGAAGGGATATAACTATGAAATTTGCTTTATTAGCGAGTGGCTCAAAAGGAAACTGCTGTATTGTCAAACATAACAGCAGTAGTCTGATTATTGATTGCGGGACAACAAAGAAGTATTTGAAAGGCTGCTTTGAACAATTGTCGTATGATCCTATGAAAGCAGATGCTTTGTTAATTACACATACGCATACGGATCATATTTCTCAATTGAAAATGTTTGAAGAACTGCCTACTTATGCAGCACAAAATATAGAAACATCAAATTTGCGAAACATTTCAGCATTTGATACTTTTCAAATCAAAGACTTTCATATTACCGTACTTCCCATGAGTCATGATTGTGAAAATACGGTTGGCTATCTTATTGAATGTGGAAATGAAAAACTTGTATATGTGACAGATACAGGATATATCAAAAAAGAAGTGAAAGACTACTTGAAAGATGCGGATTACTATATTTTTGAAAGCAATCATGATATTGAAATGCTTATGCAGACAAAACGTCCGGTTTATGTAAAACAAAGAATTATTAATGATTATGGTCATTTATGCAACGAAGACAGTGCTCATATTTTTAAGTGAAGTGATCTCAGAAGAAAAACAAAGGAAATCGTATTGGCACATATTTCACAAGAAGGAAATACAAGAGAAATGGCATTGTCTACTTTAAAACAGATTTTGGATAGCAAACAAGTTAATTATGATGGAATGCGTTTATATCCAGCTGATCAGTTTTCTATTTATATAGGTGGAAATAAAGAAATGTAAGATGCCGCAATATGCGGCATTTTTGAAAGGAGATTTATGATAAAAATAGTTGCGGTAGGAAAAATAAAGGAAAAGTTTTCAAAAGCACAGATTGAAGAATTTGAAAAAGACTTCGCCCTTTTACTCGTTTGGAAATGATAGAAGTAGCCGATGAAATAGCTCCACAAACAAACAGTGATGCACAAAATGAGCAAGTAAAAGAAAAAAAGAAGGAGAGCGCTTGTTGTCGAAAATAAAAGATAATGAGTATGTGATTTTGTTAGATCTTTGGGGAGAAATGATCAGCAGTGAAAAGTTTGCGGAAAAACTTGAAAAACTGCAAACCTATCAATCCAGCAATATTACTTTTGTGATAGCCGGCTCCCTTGGGCCAGGAAAAAAACATATACCAAAGAGCAAACTATCGATGGAAGTTATCTGATTTAACATTTACGCATCAAATGACACGTATTTTAGTTTTGGAACAGATATATCGTGCATTTATGATCTTAAATCATAATCCATACCATAAATAATTTGTCGATAAGTTTTTTTATTTAAGATACAAATCCTTAAATTGTCATACATATAATAAGCATGCAGAACCGAAGTTTAAACAGAAACTTTATTAGGTTAAGCATGCTTTTCTTTTTAACTAAATTATATATATGTGAAAAACGCATACAGAAAAATGAAAATTTAACACTTTATTACTGGAAATTTAGTTAAAAAGGTTTATACTTATAGTATAAGATATTATATAAATGGCATATCTATTTTTTCAAGGGGTGAATTAACACATGAGACAAAACAACATGCTGGCAATGATTTTAGCTGGGGAAGAGGTACAAGACTGTATGACCTAACTAAAAAAAATTGCGAAACCTGCAGTATATTACGGTGGGAAATATCGTATTATTGATTTCCCATTAAGTAACTGCGCAAACTCTAACATTAATGTAGTTGAGTACTAACTCAATATGAAAGTGTATTGTTGAATTCCTATGCGGCTGCTGGTCAGCGTTGGGGACTGGACGCTAAAGACAGTGGAGTTTATGTCCTTCCTCCACGTGAAAAAGACGGTGCAGCTTTTTGACGTATATAGGGGGTACTGCAGATGCGATTTCACAAAATATCGATTTTATCGATAACCAGAATCCCTGAATATGTTTTTGATTCTTTCTGGTGACCATATTTATAAAATGGATTATTCAAAAATGCTTGCTCATCACAAAGCTTGCGGTGCAGATGCGACGATTGCGGTTTTACCTGTACCAATGAAAGAAGCAAGTCGATTTGGAATTATGAATACAGATGAAAATGGACGTATCGTAGAGTTTGAAGAAAAAAACCAGAACATCAAAAAGCAATCTGGCATCTATGGGGATTTATATCTTTAACTGGAAACTGTTACGCAAGATGCTGGTAGCAGATATAGATGATCAAACAGCAATCACGATTTTGGAAAAGATATCATTCCAAATTTACTAAACGATGGAAAACGCTTATTTGCGTGGGAATTTAAAGGGTATTGGAAAGATGTTGGAACAGTAGATTCTTTATGGGAAGCAAATATGGATCTGTTAAGTTCCAACAATGAGCTGGATTTAAATGATTCAAACTGGAAAAATTTATACAGAAGATGTTGCAGCAGTGCCACAATACATTGGAGTGGATGCCAAAATCAACAATGCCTATATCAATCAGGGATGTGTTATTAATGGGGAGATTAATAACTCTGTACTATTTACCAATGTAAAAGTAGAAAAAGATGCACAAATCAATGATTCTGTTTTAATGCCCGGTGTTGAAATTGGCGAAGGTGCAATCATACATCGTGCGATTCTTATGGAAGGTGTTAAAGTAGATGCTGGCTGTGTCGTTGGAGATCCTGACAGTGAACACATTGAGCTTGTCAGTAAAAAGGGTAAGGGGTGAGTAATATGTGTGATGCATTTGGTATTGTAAATTTTGAAACTGCAAACGTAAATATAAAGGGATTAGGTGATTATCGTCAGTATCCGCATTTTCCTTTTAGGGAGATATCGACTGGTAGATTTTCCAATTTCAAATATGAGTAACAGCGGAATTAATCATATTAAAGTTCTAGTAAAATCAAATCCAAGATCACTTGTTGAACATTTGGGAACAGGGCGGCATTACAATATAAATTCAAAAAGAGGGAAGCTGCATATTCTTCCGGCTGCTTCATTAGATGATAAAGATTTTTATAACACAGATGTAAATGCATTGATGTATAATCTAAATGCAATTGAAGATATTAGTCAAAAATATGTAGTGCTGGCACCAAGTCATATGGTATATCGTCAGGATTTTAGTAAATTATTAGATATCCATATGGAAAGTGGTGCAGATATTACAATGCTGTATCAAAATGTAGATAATGCAAAGGAAGCATTTATCGACTGTGATGTGGTAAATCTTAATAAACAAAAGGATTGTTATCATTGGAAAGAAACAGAGGAAATGCCAAAGCTCGTGCTATTTCCTTAGAAACCTATGTATTAAGTAAAGAGCTGTTTATAACTTTAGTAAAAAAAGCCGCAAATACAAGTTCTTTATATTGGTTTAGAGATATCGTAAATGATATGTGTACAGAATTGGATATTCGAGGTGTAGCACATCGTGGCTTTGTTGCCTGCATCAATGATTTCCAAAGCTATTATAAAGGAAATATGGAGCTTTTGGATTATGATAAGGGAGAAGATTTGTTTGATGATAACTGGCCATTTTACACACGTACCAATGATTCCTGTCCAACACAGTATTACAAAGATATTGTAGTAAGACATAGCATTATTTCCAATGGATGTACCATTGAAGGAAATGTAATTAATAGTGTTATTGGACGTGGTGTTGAAGTTAAGAAAGGTGCTGTTATTGAAAACAGTGTCATTCTTCCAGGGCTGTTATCGGAGAAAATGTACACATTAATAATGTAGTAGTGGATAAACGAGCAAGAATCGTAAAAAAAAAGAAGTTTGTTCTGTATCAGAACATCCGCTGTACGTGAAAAGGAATGATAAAATATAATGGCTAGAATATTAATGGTCGCATCCGAAGGACTTCCATTCATTAAGAGTGGAGGTCTGGCAGATGTTATTGGTTCTCTTCCACAGGAACTGGTAAAAAAAGGACATGAAGTACGTGTAGTACTTCCTATGTATTTAAAGATTGCACAGAATTTTCATGATGAAATGCAGCTGGAAGCACAATATACAGTTTCTATTAACTATCATGAAGTACCTGTAAATATCTGGTCAACGATGCGCAAAAGATGTAAAATTTTATTTTGTGGAACATAGAGGTTATTTTGAAAGAGATAACATGTATGGATATGCAGATGATGGAGAACGCTTTGCATATTTTCAAAAAGCAGTCATTGAAATGTTAAACCAGTTGAATTACTTCCTGAAATCATGCATTGTCATGACTGGCATACAGGTATGATTCCTGTTATGTGCAAAGAAGGACATAGTTTTGATGAACGTTATCGCAATATTCGTCATGTATATACAATTCACAATCTTGCCTATCAGGGAAATTTTGGTGTAGAAATGCTGGATAGCTGTTTAGGACTTGATTATCGTTTATACGATAATGGAAATGTACGATATGATGGCGGCATCAGCTTTATGAAATCTGGTATTTTATATGCGGATAAAGTCACAACAGTATCTCCAACCTATTCACAGGAAATTTTAACACCTCAATTTGGTGAACATTTGGAAATGGTGTTAAATATCCGTAAATATGATTTATGGGGAATTACAAACGGTATTGATATTGAATACTGGGATCCGAAATCTGATCCAGATATTCCATATCATTACAACAAAGTGAATGTGAAGAAACAAAAAAGAAGCGAATAAACTTGCTTTACAAAAAGAACTTGGATTAAGAGAAGATCCAAAATGTGATGCTCGTAGGTGTTGTTTCTCGTTTAACATGGCAGAAAGGGTTCTATCTAATGATGGAAAAGCTGTCTGAAATATGTGCTATGCCAATTCAGCTGGCAATTTTAGGCAGTGGAGAAGCAAGTATAGAAGAAAAAATGCGTCAGCTTGAAGAAGGAAACAAAGGAAAAATCGTTTTCTACAACGGATATAATGATGCGTTGGCTCATCGTATTTATGCCGCAAGTGATTTATTCTTTATGCCTTCCTTGTTTGAACCATGTGGAATTTCTCAGTTGATTTCTATGCGTTATGGTACACTTCCACTTGTACGAGAAACTGGAGGTCTAAAAGATACGGTAACTCCATACAATGAATTTGAAAAGAGTGGAACTGGCTTTAGTTTTGCCAACTACAACAGCGATGAAATGATCAATGTTATGAACAACGCAGTTCATGTTTACTATGATCGTCCAGAAGACTGGAAAATTCTGGTTCGAAATGCCATGAATTGTGATGTTAGCTGGGAAAGAAGTGCAAATACATACTGTCAGCTATATGCACAGCTTCATCCATAATTAAAGAAAAGAGGAGTTCTTGTGAAAGAATTCCTTTTTGTATATTCTAAAACTAGAAAGAAACATGATAAAGAAAGATTTCTATAGGAGGTGTATGATGGAACGTTATCTATCTATTCAAGAAGCTGCGGAAAAATGGGGCGTATCGAAGCGAAGAGTGAATCAATACTGTGTAGAGGGCGTGTTTCTGGTGCACAAAGGATTGGAAAAGCATGGGCAATTCCTTTCGACGCGGAAAAACCGGGCGATCCTCGCAAGCAGAAAAAGCAGTCAGTCAATCTTAAACAGACAAAAGTAAAAAGAATTGTTTTCTGGATTTATGCCTTTGATGAACACACCATTTGAAGCAGGACATTGTCTGGAAACAATCAAAATATGAAGGAAGGGCAAAAAAGGATATTGCCATGGCAGAATACTATTATTTTAGTGGACAGGCCGAAAAGGCCATGAAGAAAACAGAACTTTATCTTAGTGCAGCAGATAAAGAAATCCGACTTTCTACCTGCTGGATCTTTGCCTACTCCTGTTTGACAATGGGGCGAATTGACCATGCCCGTCATGCTTTGCAGGAAATTCAAAATACATTGGCAAACGATGGAAAAACCAAACCATCAGTACATGCAGTAGAAGCCTTTGTAGCATTTGAGCAGCTGTGCTTTTGCACTTGCCTTTGCCAAAGGAAATGCCATCCACTGAAGAATTCTTACCTTTGCTGGCACCAGGTATTCGAGCATTTGCACTATATGTGCAGGCTCATTATCTTTATTTGAAAGAGGAATACGAACACAGTGCTGGGATTGTAGAAGCTACTCTTTTGCGATGGGAGCATCAAATTATCCAATTCCTGCTATTTATTTGCATTTAGTAGCTGTCATGGACTATATGAGTTTAAAACAGCCAAAAAAGCAAAGTTTCATTTACTTGCTGCATGGGACATTGCACGCTTAGATGATGATCTTATTGAAGGTTTTGGGGGAACATCATGGTCTTTTAGGAGCTATGCTGGAAGCAGAAATAAAACCAAAATGGCCAAAAGATTTTAAAAGAATTATCGATATCACCTATCGTTTCTCTTCCGGATGGCGTAGAGTTCATAACCCGATAACAGGACATGATGTTGCGGATGATCTGACTACCACAGAGTTTGCTATTGCTATGCTTGCGGCAAGAGGCTGGACAACACAGGAAATCGCAAAACACCTGAATATTTCGGCAAATACAGTAAAAGATCACATTTCTGAGGCAATGAAAAAAACTTCAGGTAGAAAAACAGAAAAGACTTGAAAAAATATATGCTGCAATAAAAAAGGACAAAGAATTAGTATTCCATATCCCCCATTTCAACCTCTGAAATGGGGATAGTACTTCTAAATTTATTAAAGTATAATAAAGGTGTATTAAGTAAGTGAATACTTGAAGTGAAAAGCTGGAAGATAAAATTCACTAAAGTGCTCTTAATGCATTATAGAAAAAATTACACTTATAATAAAAAGATTAATTCTTCTGCACAACAATCTATATTTTTTATAATAAGAGCACAGTAAAATCCATGGCATTCTATGGGATATTGTGCTCTTTTTTATACTATAACGATTTTCCTTTTTGAAAATATAGATAGTTGTATATAGTCATGTGTTTATAAATCGGTATCTCTTGTTATGCATTAAAAATGGAGGTGAGAAATAAATGATGTTAAGTGATATCGTAGCAAAACTGGTTTTAGAAGTATTTTTCAATGGAATAAATGTTATGAAAAGATAGTAAAGGAGGAGGCTTTATGAAACATAAATTATTCATTAAAACACTGGCAATATTGCTGTCGTTTATGGTGATGAGCGGATTATTGCCGAGCGAAGCTTTTGCAGCTGAACATAATCCTGCCAGAGTTGACAGTAGGCAATATTAAGGTTGACGTAGCGCAGGAAGGATATTGATGACGGACGAAAATGGTGTTCTTACATCATCTGATGAATCAAATTACAATGTGTACTATGATGCAAATGGAACGCTGTATTTGAACAATGCGACAATTGCCGGCGTAAGTAGTACAAGCTATGGTGCAGGTATTTTGTTTATGGGGGAGACTTAACAATTGATTTGAAGGAGATAATAAGATTATTGCTTCTGCGGATGACTCAGATTCAGCCGGAATAACGAATGCATATAATTTTGCATATGGTCTTACTCTTTTTAGGTGGAGGTTCTCTTGATATAAAAAGTGCAGATACGCACGATACAACATATGCTATATTTATAGCAAAAATATCATCATTGATAATGTCAATATTACTGCAACTACCGGCAAAACCGAAGTATCAAGAAATGAAGCAATTCGAAGTGAAGCAGGAAGTATCTATATCAAGAACAGTACAATGAATACTCAAACACCGGACAATGAAAATGCGTGGTGGAGTCGAGGGCTTATGGCCGGAAATGGTCTGGATGGTATAAACATAACCATTGAAAACAGTGTAGTAACAGTAAATGCCGGAAATGTAAGAAATATGGGAGATGCAGACAGCAGTGCAATTGAAGCAAATGAAATAAACATTAAAAACAGCCTTGTTGTTGCCAATGGACAACATTGGAGTCTTGCACCATATGAAAGATATACAATTGATGATTCACTAGTACATCAAATTGTAAGAAATGATAATTCAATGAATCTTGTGTGTATGGAAATTACGAACTAGCATCAGATTATACCATAGGTAAAGATGAAACCTTGCTAGTTAATAAGGACGCTGTGTTAACTGTAGGTAAGGATACTACATTAACAAATGAGGGTAATGTCGTAAATGAAGGAAATATTCAGGTAAATGTTGGAGGAACTTATACCGAATGCAGCCTCAAACAAACAAAGTAAAATATGAAATCGGTTGGGATACAGACAGCAATGGTATTTCAGATAAAAACAGATTTTATGGAATATGGAACACCTCTTGTTTATGATGGGCAGACACCTGAAAACAGGGAGATGCGCAGTACAGTTATGAATTTTCAGGTTGGAATCCAGCTATTGTTGATGGAGAAACAGTCAGTGCATCTGTTTTGTATTCAGCAGTATTTACTCCTGTATTAAACCATTACACGATCACATTGCCGCAAGAAAAAGGGTACAACATTAACTATACAGGAGATACAAACATACCATATAACGGAGATTTTTCTTTTACAGTTGATTTTGATAAAGGATATTATCCCGAGAAAATTTTGTAATTAAGGTAAACGATGCTGAAATTCAGAGTGACAATAATGGAAATTATGTCATATCAAACATTAGTGAGAACAAGAAAATCACTGTTGAAGGTATTGAATACGATGCAAAAGCACCTGTAATGAATGGTATTGAGGACAGAAAGACTTACTGTGGAGAAATTATGTTCACCGTTGAGGATGATAATCTTAGTAGTGTGACGATTGACGGAAAGGAAGTTATACCTGACTCTGATGGTTTTTATACAGTGGCATCAGCAGTAAAACGAACAGACAATCGTTGCTACTGATAAAGCAGGAAATAATGTTGTATATAAAATAACCGTAAATGCTGATCATCAATGGAGGAACCGAAGTGGCAGTGGTCAAATGATGGAAAAACAGCAACAGTTGTATTTACCTGTGAAAATGACAGAACTCATAAAGCAACTCCAAAAAGTTACTATGACTTCAGTAGTAAAAAATACCTGCAACATGTACAAAGATGGGGATTAGTGCTTATACAGCAACAGTAGAGTTTAATGGAAATATTTATGTTGTAGTAAAAGAAATGACGGATATTACGGCATTAGGTCATAAACTGGTGAAAACAGAAATGAAAGCAGCAACCTGCACAGAAGCTGGAAATATTGCATACTGGACATGTGCAACTTGTGGTAAACATTTTAGTGATGCACAAGGTGAAAATGAAATAAGTCTTGAAAGTACAGTAATTCCTGCTACAGGTCATCGCTATGAAAATGGCAAATGTACTGTTTGTGAAGGGATAGATCCTGAATTTCAGGCTATGATTATTGCTGGTGCGAATGGTACATGGCAGAAAGGGAATAAGAATACATTATCTTTTACTTCTAATGCATCTTTTAATCACTTTATTAAAGTACAGGTTGATGGGAAAGAACTTGATAAGGCAAATTATGAGGTAAAAGAAGGCAGTACCACTGTTACTTTAAAAGCTTCTTATCTGGAAACTTTATCTGCTGGTAAGCATACGCTTTCTATTGTTTCCGAAACTGGTACAGCTACTACAGAATTTACCATTAAGAAAGCACCTGTTGTTCATACAGATGATCCTAAGACAGGGATTGCAATGAATATGATGCTTTTGAGTGTTATGTTGCTTGTTTCTGCAGGAGTTTTGGGAATGGTTGTTTATAGAAAATATAGAAAACAGGATTTCTAATTTGTTTTCCTTGTTTGTAATAGAATTATTAAAAAGTATGAAGTACACTGCAATGAGCGTATGTTTCATACTTTTTTATTTGTATAGAAGCAGGGAAGTGTCATGGGTAGTATAGTTTGAATTATATCTCGACACATATAACCTAAAATGTTACACTAGTTCTGTTGTGAAGATAATGAAAGAGGAAGATGTATGAGAAAATAAATAAAAGCGTTTGCTGCTGGTAATTGTTACTGGTTTGATTTTAATATGTTTGCTTGCTTTTGGAATTGTAAAAGGGCATTTTTATGTTATGGATAATTCTAAGCCGTTAGAATTGGTGGGGGAATGAAAACAGCTACTTATGCTAGATTCTGCTTATCAAGAGCTTGGTGTAAATATTCCTGAAGCAGAGATGGAAGGAAAAGTAGATACGACAAAAGCAGGAACATACAAACTTCATTATACATATAAGAAAACAAAAGGTAACACGCACAGTGGAAGTTCTGATAATAAACAAATTGTAATGAATTTAAATGGTTCTGCACATACTTATGTGAAACAGAATCAAAAATATATTGAGTCTGGATGTCATGCGATTGATAAAATAGAAGGAAATCTTACAGATAAAGTAAAAATAGAAGGGAATGTGGATACTAGCAAACCAGGAAAATATGAAGTTGTTTATAAAGTGAAAACAAACAGGGGTAGAGTGTTCCAGAAAAAGAATCGTACAGGTTGTCTCTGAAAAGATTTTAAAGAGAATGTAAATGGAGTTCCTGTCATGATGTATCATTATGTATATACAAAAGAGGATGTACCTGAAAATATCAATACTAACTATTTGTTAGATACAGATTTAGAAGATCAATTAGCATATTTAACTTCTCAAAATTATTATTTTCCTTCTTATAAGGAATTATATGCATATATTAAGGGAGAAATAGACTTACCTGAAAAAAGTATTATTTTAACTTTTGATGATGGGCAAAAAGGTTTTTGGAGTATGGAATTCCATTGTTGGAGAAATATCAAGTACCTGCTACATCCCTATATAATTGCTTCTAAAAATGGGGAAGAGAAAGTGAAAAAGTATGCAAGTGAGTATATTAGTTTTCAGTCTCATTCTTATAATATGCATATTGGTGGAGGAACAATTGGACATGGGGGTATTATTAGTGCTTTAACAAAGATGAAATCAAAGATGATTTAGTAAAGGCACAAACTATCGTTCAGAATACAGAGGCTTTGCGTATCCATATGGAGATGTAACAGAAGATGCCAAACAGGCAGTAAAGGATGCGAATATCTTATGTTCTTTTAGTACGGAGTATGGAAAAGTATTTAAAGGGGATGATCCTACATCTTTGAAAAGAGTTCGTGTTTTAGGAGATGCTTCACTGGAATCTTTTATCGCATCTATTCAATAAAGAGAAAGAAGTCACAAGGTCTTGCTTGTGGCTTTTTAACAAGTGATGATGGCATAATAAGATAGAGAATGTTTTGTGTATAGAAACGAAAAAGAATGTGTGTTTACGAATGCTGTAACAATTTCTAAATCTTTTTAAATATTATTGTATTTCTTAAAAGAATACGTTATGATTGATAACAATTTAAGAAAAGGGGAGTTTTATATGGGAAAATTAAATGCTAAGCAGCTTCTTTCTGTTTCACTGACTTTGTTTGCGATTTTCTTTGGGGCAGGGAATATGATTTTTCCACCTGCTATGGGACAATTGGCTGGTACAAAGTTTATTCATGCATTGGCTGGATTTCTTGTGACGGATGCAGGAATTGCGATTTTAGGAATGATTGGGGTTGTCCTTGTTGGAAATTCTATGAGTGATTTAGGAAGACTTGTAAGTAAAAAGTTTGCGGTGGTACTTTCTGTTGGGGTATATCTGTTGATAGGGCCATTGTTTGCTTTGCCAAGAACAGGAAGTGTTTCTTTTTGAACTTGCATTGCTTCCTTATGTGCCACAGCATAATGCATGGATCTTTTCCTTGCTTTTTACAGCAGGTTTCTTTTTGCTTACGTATTATTTGAGCAGCAATCCAAACAAAGTTGTAGATGTTGTAGGAAAATATATGACACCTATTTTGCTGATTAGCATTGTTATGATTTTTGTTGGCTGTATTTTTACAAATCCAGTAAATTCAGAAATGATACAGTATGGAACAATTGGTACTCCTCAACAGGATTATGTTTCTATTCCTTTTTTAAAGGAATGATAGAAGGATATAACGCATTGGATGGACCTGCAGGTTTGGCATTTGCGATCATTGTGATCAATGCGATTCGAAGTTATGGAATTACCGATAAAAAAAGTATTGTAAAGTATACGATTTTTAGTGGACTTGGTGCAGCTTTCTTTTTTAGCAGTGGTATATTTTATGCTTACTTATGCAGGAGCTATTACATCTACTTCTTTTTCCAATGGAGGTGCATTGTTACATGCATTGACAAGCAGTTTGTTTGGAAATGTTGGGGAGTGATTCTTGGTATTGCGGTTCTTTTGGGTTGTTTAACAACTTCCATTGGTTTGACAACTGCATTTTCGGATTATTTTAAAGAATTGTTTCCATCTGTTTCTTATAAAAGATTGCGGCAGCTGTTTGTATATTTAGTTTTGTTATCAGCAATGTTGGTTTATCTCAATTGATAACTATTTCTTTACCGGTCTTGATGATGATTTATCCAATAAGTGTTGTGTTGATTCTATTATCGTTTATGAAAAAAATATATTGGACATAGAAGAATGGTATATGTTGGCGGAATGTTCATGGCTTTTTCTTGCTTCTTTGTAAGTGCACTGGAAAGTGCCGGTGTTAGTTTTGGGATAACATCTTTGTTTCATGATTATCTTCCTTTCTATAGTCTGGGACTTGGATGGATCATACCTGCTGTTGTAGGTGCATTCATTGGATTCTTGCCATTTTGGCCAATGAATAAGAAAAATGAAAATATATAGGATTCTAATATAATAAAAAGTCTTTCTCTCTAAAATCTGTGTTAACAGGAGTTTTAGGAAGAAAGACTTTCTTTTATTCAAGTAAAGTTACAGGATACGAAAATCCGTGTTTTAGGGTATATTCTTCTAATGTTAAGTTTTTTTCGGACATTTCCTGGCGGCTTTTTTTTCCTACATATCGAAAATGCCATGGCTCATTTGCAGTTCCTGTGATGTTTGTTTTATCTTTAGGATAGCGAAGAATAAAGCCATATTCATGTGTATGATTGATTACCCATTGATATTCTGGTGTATTACCAAACAAACTATAGGTTCCATCAAGAACATTTTGGCTTGTTAAGTCTACACTTAAACCTAACTGATGTTCACTGCAGCCAGGAATTGCGACAAGTTTTGAAGCAGTCACAGAATCATAAATACGGAAATATTCATCATATATCTTCTTTTGTTCCTCATAAGAACGATAAGCACTGTTGATTACAAGGTGCAATTCCTGTTTTTGTGCATCTTTATACATATTTTCTAAAGCATCTGCCGCATCTTTTCGCATTTGATTGTTGGTGTTGTCAGGGGCATTGGGGATGTTGACTTCTACAAGATTTTCTGGAACATAGCTTTTCTAGAATATAAAATCCTTTTTAATAAGTGTTGTTATGTGTGATGGATCTTTAATTGCATATTTTCTATCTGCTTTGTTTCTTGTATCAATCATACGATAAGAAATCTGCATAACAGCATCTTTTGGAGATTTTTTGATTTGATATAGGCAGGAAAATCTTTTTACGATATATCCCTGAACTGCAAAATAAGGGTTGATTTGTTCCCATGTAAGTTTGTTTTTGATTACTATTTGAAACTCAGATAAAGATAGCTTCTGCATCAAAAACGTAAATTTTCTTTTTTTGATAACCAAGTGCACTTAAATCTTTATAATTCTTTTTATAGAAGGTATCTACATAAGAGATGATTTCTTCTGTGTTTTTGTTACTGCTTACTAAAAGGTCATAATCCAAATAATGTTTTTCATTAGGAATGCATTCCATTTTGATAAATCAATAACTTTATCATAATCTAAATATTCTTTGATTTCATCATCGCTTAAAGAAAGTAAAATTTTTCGTTCCTGTGCAGGATATCCTTTTTATATCCTAATTGTATACGTGTCCAGTTTGCAATTGTCAAAAAAAAAAAGAAGGGCAAGGACAGCGAAGCCTGCGATAAGAATTTTAAAACGTTTATGAGTTTTATTTTTACTATTTAACATTTCTATAGTGATCCTCCATAAATCTTACATATACTTTTTTTTAATCGTTTTATATTTTAGTATGGAGTTTGCTTTTTTACAATAAAAGATTACATTTTATATACGATATCATTTAGTAGAGAGAAAAGTATACAGGATAAGGAAGGATTTGTTTTAGGGGTGCCAGCAAATGTTTGTCAGTAACTGTATCCATTTGGTTGATGATAACGATTTTTTGCTGTGCGTGTATTTTGTTAAAGTTATAGGTGATAAGCTGTGCCATAAGAGAAACATCAACTCTAGTGTCTTCTTTCCATTGAAAATGCTGTTTTGCCAAAGGATAGCGATGAATGGTTTCACATGCTTTTTTATGAAAGGCACTAGCTCCTACGATTTGGATGACACATTCACAAAAAGAGGGAACTGCTGGTTCGTTTTCTTTTTCGAATTTTAATGGATATTGTCTGGAGCCATCTGCTTCTATGATCATTTTATCGCAACAAGATAAAGCTGCTGATAAAACTTCAGATGATACCGATTGCAGTTTTTTACCTTGATAAGGTTTCGCAAGGAATAAAAGATTAGAAGAAAGTTTTGATTGTATTTCCCTGATGTCTTCGCTTAGACTGATTTGCTTGCTTGTTAGATGTTTTGGATATAACATGTGTGTCGTTGTTGTTACGATCGTTTTTCCTGTTTAGAGAATTTATCACCTAGCGCAAAACAGAAAGAGGTTTTCCACCTCCTCCAATTACAGAAATGCAGTGCTGTTTTGAAGCTTTTCTTGATCGATGATAAGTTGTATGGTATTCATGGTATCACTTCCTGAAAATAGTATAAAATAAACAAAAAATATTGTAAAAAATATAGATGTAGAAATTTGGTGATATATGTGGAAAGAAATTGTTTTGTAAAAGTGGAGGATGCAGTGCAAAACTTGGTGCCCATGCACTTGATCATGTACTTTCAAAACTTCCAAGAAAAATAGATGAGCATCTTTTGGTAGGGTATGCATCAAAGGATGATGCTGCAGTTTATCAGCTTCGTGAAGATCTGGCAATCGTATCAACGCTTGATTTTTCCCTGCCATGGTAGAAGATCCGTATACCTTTGGACAGATTGCGGCAACAAATGCATTAAGTGATATATATGCAATGGGAGGAGAAGTGATTAGTGCTTTAAACATTGTTAGCTTTCCTGAAAAAAAAAGAGGACTTAAATATTTTAGGAGAAATCTTAATGGGAGGTGCTTCTAAAGTAGAAGAAGCTGGTGGTGTGCTTGCTGGAGGTCATTCCATTCAGGGAGAGGATGTTTTGTATGGGTTAAGTGTAACTGGCACCATACATCCCAATCATATTTATCAAAACTGCGGTGTAAAAGAAGGAGATGTATTAATTCTAAGTAAGCCGCTGGGAGTAGGAATTTTATTGAGTGCCCATCGTATGGGGCATTAGATGATGATGCCTATCAGAAAATGATTCATTCTATGACAACCTTAAATCGCTATGCGAGTGAAATAATGAAAAATATCATGTACATGCCTGTACAGATGTGACAGGTTTTGGCTTTTTAGGGCATTTGCATGAAATGCTGGATGGTGCATACAGTGCGCATGTTGATGCAGGTAAACTTCCTTTGTTGCCAAATGTTCATGGGTATGCAGAGGAGTTTTATATTACGGCAGCCGGACAAAAAAATCGAAACTTTTAGAGGGCAAGGTTCATTTTGAAAATGTGGATTTTGCGATGGAGGAAATTTTGTTTGATCCACAGACAAAGTGGAGGGCTGTTAATAAGTGTTTCAAAAGAAGATGCGCAAAGTTTGTTAGAAGAACTTCAAATTATGCAGGAATCATGTAACATTGTAGGAAGAATTGAAAAGAAACAGCCGTATGAAATTTATGTGAAGGAGATTCGTTATGAAAAAATCATTGATGCCAGAGGAAAACAATGTCCGATTCCTGTGATACTTGTAAAGATGCAATGAAAGAGGAAAAGGCAGTTGAAATTGTTGTGGATAATGAGATTGCAGTACAAAATCTTATGAAACTGGCAAAACAAAAGAATTATCAAATGCATAGTGAAAAAAAAGGAAGATGTTTTTGTAGTGAATCTTAAAAGAGGAAGAACAAAGTGAAAATATAATAGAAAAAGAACCTGTTGTGTGTCAAAAGATACATTGTCTAAGAAAATTGTTGTGATTTCTTCAGAAGTCATGGGACAGGGAGATGATGTTTTGGGAAACGTATTGATGAAAGGATTTATCTATGCACTCACAGATGGATGTTTTACCTTCCTGTGTTATTTTCTATAATGGAGGATTAAAACTTGCCTGTAAAGGCTCTGCATTAGAGGATTTGAAAACACTGGAATCTTTAGGGGTTGAAATTTTTAAGCTGTGGTACCTGTCTGTCTCATTATGGACTTGTTGATGAAGTAGCTATTGGTCAAGTTACCAATA
>VOFH01004368.1_pt1 | contig 26804 bp, 40 predicted proteins | sample 5384091 | NCBI WGS metagenome assembly VOFH01 (sample SAMN12384727, study PRJNA508395) | human gut metagenome | isolation source: healthy gut G | host: Homo sapiens
TCCGACAATCGGAAGACACATATTAATCCACAATCCGACTATAAGCACATACATTGCCATAATCATATACAACCTTTTTTTCATCGGTTTCTTTATGATTTTTAACAAGATATATGTGTACAAATATAACATACAATGTCATTATAATCGCCATTGCAAACACGATATACGGATTATACAAAAACTTTGTCGCCACTCGCAGATTGCTCCACAAACTGAAACGGTTTGAATACTGCATTAGCACCGTTTCTGAATTACCCGAATTAAGCGGTCTTAAGCATGACGCGTTTTCTATCGAAAAAGCGATTTTCTTTACGAACCTTACAGGGTGTCTTAAATAGAAAACACAACATTCGCTTTTGATATTCTGTCGTAAAAATCGTGCTGAAATTCGTCTGTTGTTATATCAATCGGATATTCACCGTCATCCATATAAGCATGAGTATTAACAAGCGGTAAATACTTTTCGTCAATACCGAGCTGTTTTAAATCCTTTTCGGGCGTTTCACTTTCCTTGACCGCACCGAAAAATACCGACTGATACGTTGTATCATAGTGCATCCATGACGGAATACTCATATACAAATTCGTTATACAAAACCGCCGCCAAAATAACGCATATAAGCACGCCTATTCTGTAAAACTTGCCCTTACGCAAATACGCAAAAGAAAGTGCAAGCACCGAAACTATAACCGAATACGGCACATTCGCAAGTTTTGAACCTGCGAAAAAGTACAGTGCCACAAAAAGCAAGCTATTTTCGGTATAGTCGGTCGTTTGTATATCAAAAGCCCCAATGCAATAAGTATCATAAGCGACACATATTGCAGCGGTTCTCCGTACAGCGAATTGAAGTACAGCAAATACCCCGCGTCACAAAATATAAATACAAATATCAGAAATACAGCTATCTGCATTTTTCTCGGCTCATCCGCAAAAAACGTAAATATTCCCCATGCCGCCGTTGACAGCATAAGTATGTATATAAATGCCAAATACGCAATATTGTATGTTGTTTCATCACGCGAAGTTATTTTGTTTGCGACAAAGTTCATAACCTTAGACGCTTTTATGATTATAAACTGCGGTGATGAATATATATCTTCTTTCGCTGTTAGACTCACAAAGATACGTTATCTTGTCCCAAAATCCCGCACCCTCGACTTTCATCTTATAATCCTGTTTGAACAGATAATAATAATTGCTGTCGTTTTCATATTCCATATTATTTACAAGCAGTACTCTTCTGAAATCACCGTTATCGGAAAGTCCGATATTATCACCCATATAAAGTACAGAAAAGAAAGTATAAAAACTATAATCGCACCAATAAGCGGAAATATTCTCTTGTTGTTTTTCAATAATTCCATCTGAATCTCCTTATTTGCTTTTATAGCAAAATAGGCGGAAAATACCCTTTCCGCCTACAAAATTCTATTAAAATGAATGAGTGTTCTTTCTGCTGTAGCCGCCTGAACGCTTTGAATCGTTATTACGTCTTAATGTCTGCATTTTTTCATCACTGTCCTGTTTGAACTTTGAAAGTTTATCTTCAAACGACAAACTGTCCGATGATGACGCACTCCAATCTATATCAGCAGGACGTATAGGACCTTTGTTCTCTTGTCTGTGTCTTGGAGCTCTTTCCTTTTTTCTTCTGCCTGTTTCATTGAAAGACTGATTTTTCCCGACTCATCAATTTTGATGACCTTTACTTTTACATTATCGCCTTTCTTTACGCAGTCATTTATATCCTTAACATATCTTGAAGAAAGTTCGGATATGTGAACAAGACCGGACTGTTTATTTCCGATATCCACGAATGCACCGAACGGCATTACACTTACAACCTTGCCCTCTAATATACTACCTACTGAAACCATATTATTTTGTTTTCCTCTCTGTTTATTGTTGTTCACCCGATACGTCCACAAAAACCTTAGCGTTGCTCTTGATTAAACCAAGTTTTCGCTCGCCATTTTTCTATGTACTCATCGGTATTAACTTTTGCCTTTTAATTCTTCAATTTCCTTCTGACGTTCCTGTTCGTATTCGATTTGGTTTGTCAGCTTTGCAACTTCCGCTTTACTTGCATTTATCTGTGGAATTTGCATAAGACCTTTAAATATCATTCCGCCTACCAAAAATACAAGTAATGCTATTTTTAGTCCCTTTTGATTTTCCTTTACAAAATTTATTATTAAGTTTTTGTATTCATTCATCATGGGTATCATGACCTTTCCGTCGTTTATTTTTTATAACTCCAATTATAGGCACTATTAAAATTTTATACAAAAACTTCGGCGGTGTCAAGAGTATTTTGAAAATAAACTTAGCAAATTTCAAAATATTTTCAAATATAAACAAAAAAAGCTTTAAAATCCATTTACTAAACAGCAAAAAGTAGAAACCAGCGCCCAAAATTATCCCACGCGGTTCGTAAAACCTAAATATTCCGCTGTTGAAATTCCACGCCGCCGCACTTATGACATATGCCGCAAATATCCAAAACAATATATCGCTTGCAGAAACTATTACCGCAGACGGATTTAAAACCATTCGCATTGCCCTGAGCATATCAAATACAACCGCCAACGCACCGCCGCATATAATCATCGCAAGAAATACATATACTTCTCGGCTTATCATTTGAACAGACCCGCAAAAAATCCGTCCTTGCCTTTGTTTACATACTGTATCGAATGTATCTCGCCTTTAACGTCAAGCATTCCCGTATCGGTATTAAGCTGATTTATACTTAGATTTTTACCTTTTATACAAAGTCCGCCCATACTTGTTTTCAGCATAACCTGACTGTCCGAAAATTCAGATACGTCATTCACTCCGGAAAGCGACATTTTAGACCTGTTCACAAGCGATATTGAGTGTTCCTTTTCCGCAAAGCTTTCAGAAATACTTTTTCGATTTTAGACATTTGAGCCATTTAAACCGCCTCCATATATTTAATCTGATTTTAGTTTCTGACTAAATATATGTCCCTCGTTTTAAATTTATGACAACGGCTTGTAAAGTGATGACGCGTCATTTTTCAAAACGTGTTCGGCTATCGCCATAACCTGTACTTTTTTATAATTCTCTCGCCCATCTTGATTTCTATAATATCGTTTTCTTTAACATCATACGACGCCTTTACAACTCTGCCGTTTACCGTTATTCTGCCTTGGTCGCAAGCCTCGTTTGCAACCGAACGTCTTTTTATAAGTCTTGCAACTTTTAAATATTTATCTATTCTCATAATATAATCTCCTTAAATGAAACTTAAAAATTATTTTTTAGACTGTCGACTGTCTAAAAAAAAACAGGAGTACCGCATATGCGACACCCCTGTAATAAAATCATAAAACCGCCTAAATTAGTTGTTTACAACGTCCTTAAAACCTTACCTGCCTTGAATGCAGGAACCTTTGATGCAGCGATTTGAATAGCTTCGCCTGTACGAGGGTTCTTACCTGTTCTTGCTTCTCTGTTTCTTACTTCAAATGTACCAAAACCAACAAGTTGTACTTTATCACCTGCACATAGAGCGTCTGTAATAGCTGCTGTTACAGCTGCAACTGCCTTTTCAGCGTCCTTCTTTGATAGTTCAGCCTTTTGAGCTACTGCTGCTACAAGTTCTGTTTTGTTCATGATTTTTCCTCCTAAAAATTTTCAAAAGTTTCATTCAGCCGTTTTTCATAATTTTGTTAATCGGCTGTTCATTAACTAATTCTATTACATTTTTTCAGTTCTGTCAATAGCTTTGCACCATTTTAAGCCAATTTCACCTATTTTTTTCGCAGATTTATGCCTTTTTACAAATTCCCATAATTCATCAAGCTCTTTTGCCGAAAGTTCTGCCATATCCTTACCGTCCGAAACTGCTTTTTCTTCCATTTCCTTGAAGCGATTTACGAATTTATCAGATGCTTTTGTAAGTGCAATTTCAGGTGTAACCTTCAAATGACGTCCCAAATTCACCACCGCAAACAACAAATCGCCGTATTCTTCTTCGATTTCATCTGATTTGCCGTTTTTTACCGCTTCTTTAACTTCAGTCATTTCTTCTGAAATCTTATCATATATCGGTTCTGTTTCTTCCCAATCAAAACCCACACTGCCGGCTTTTTTTCTGTATTTTTTCACTTCTCATAAGTGCCGGAAGATAGTGCGGTACGTCCTCAAGCATTGCCGTATATGAATCAAGATTTTTCTCTTTCTTCTTGTTCTTCTCCCACTGTCCAAGTGCTTCTTCTGCCGATACCGCATTATCTTTGCCGAAAACGTGAGTATGACGTGTAATAAGCTTTGTACAGATTTCGTTTACCACATCATCAAAGTCAAATGCTCCTCTTTCTTCCGCAATTCTAGCGTGGAACACAACCTGCAAAAGCACATCACCGAGTTCATTTGCGAATGCGTGGTCATCACCGCTGTCAAGCGCGTCAATCGCCTCGTAACATTCCTCTATCATACTTTTCTTTATGCTCTGATGTGTCTGTACCTTATCCCACGGGCAACCGTTTTCGCCCCTTAGCTGTACCATTATATCGCGTAAATCATCAATAGAATATTTTTTCACAAGTAACAAATCCCTTTCATATTTTCTTCAATCTCTTGTATTATATCACCCCGCATTATTTTTTACAAGTCTATCCTTTAAGTATTTTTCGTACTTCTTTAACCGATATTGCATTTGTAAGAAACAGCATAAGCACATACGCACTCATACCGATACCGCACATTACGGCAAGATATACGAATCCGTCCCCCAATATCGCCGAAATATAGTTCGATGAAATATACATAACACCGAACATAAGTGCTGTCGCTATTGCAGGCTTTATAATTATTGCCGTAATATTCAATTTTAAACTCAAACATTTATGAATTGCGATTAAATTCAGTATCATAACAAGAATATATGCCGCATTTGAGCTTATCGCCGAGCCGTATATATTGATTTCGGGCATAGCTATAAGATACCAACTCACAGATAATTTTACCGCACTTCCGCAAAGTGCCGTAAAAACGGCAGCATTATTTTTCCTGCCGACTGTAATATTGCGGACGTTATCTGCGTCACACACATCATAATAACGCACGGTGCTATCGCCGTAAGCATAGCGGACGATGAACTGTTATGAAATAATACAGTAAGTATTTCATTACTCATCAAGTACATTATAACCGCACAAGGCATTGAAAGCATAACCGCAAGACGTATTCCTATATCGGTCGCGGTTTGTGCTTTTTTGTGTTGTTTACGGCTATCGCTCCGGCTATTACAGGGAGTATGCTTACACCCAATGTTGCAAGTATTCCGACAGGCAGATGAAAAACGGTAAGTGCGTAACCGGTGTACGCACCGTACAAAAATCTTGCCTCATCACTTGAAAAACCGCCGTCAAGAAGTCTTGACCGCACAAGCGTTGTATCTGCCACATTTATTGCATTCGCCACCACCGACGCACATAAAAGCGGCAATGCGATTGACATAAGCTCTTTTAATATTTCCGCAGTATCGCTCTTTTCGGACTTTACATACTTTTTATCTCTGCCGTAAAAATACATAATCATAAGTATCGCCGTTGCGATAATCTCACCTGACGTTACACCCATTATTGCACCGCCGGCTGTTTTTTCAACGCCGTAATTCAAAAAAAGTACAGCTAAATAATATCCCGACGCAAGTTTAACAATCGCTTCTGTTACTTGTGAAAGTGCGGTCGGTATCATATTTGAAACACCTTGATAATAACTTTTATATGCCGTACCGAGTGCAACGAAAAATATTGACGGTGCAATCATTTGTATTGCATATATCGCCTTTTCTTCTTTCATTGCAAGTGCAAAAAACGGTGAGCCGAAATAAAAGTGCGACACTTCCGACAATGCCTATACACACAAGCAATATTGTTGAAATTTTCACTATTCTGTGGGTTTTACTGTATTCTCCTCTTGAATTTGATTCCGCAACCATTTTCGATATTGCAAACGGCAAACCCGAAATGATAAACGATAAAAACATTATGTAAACCTCAAACGCGATATTAAACACCGCCATTCCGTCCTCGTTAAGTATATATGTAAGAGGTATCTTAAATACCGCACCGAGTATTTTTGATATTGCATTTGCTATCATAAGTATTACCGCACCGGTAAGAAAACTCTGCTTTTTCATAACTCCTCCACGCATTTTAACTTGTCTTTATATCCTATTTATGATATAATTATTTTATAACTAAATTAAGATGTTCCTTGTCTTGTTATCGGGAATATACGGAGGATAAGAAATGGTAATTCAGAAAATAAAAAAAGCCGTCGGACAAATTAAAGTTCCCGGCGATAAATCAATCTCACACCGTGCCGTTATGCTTGGCTCGCTTGCAAACGGTGTAACCGAAATAAGCGGTTTTCTAAAAGGGTGCGGACTGTCTTTCAACTATTGACTGTTTCAGAAAAATGGGAATTGATATAGATATAAACGGTGAAAACGTAACCGTTCACGGCAACGGTCTAAGAGGTCTTAAAAAAGCCTGATGAAATGCTTTATACAGGCAACAGCGGTACTACGACACGTCTTTTATGCGGTATTTTGGCAGGTCAAAATTTTGATACGTCAATTACGGGTGACGCGTCTATTCAAAAACGTCCTATGGGCAGAGTCGTACAACCGCTTTCAATGATGGGTGCAAAATCGAAAATGAATATTGTCCGCTTTATATTACGGGTACAAAATTGCACGGTATAGACTACAAAATGCCTGTTGCGTCCGCACAGGTTAAGACTGCGATAATCCTTGCAGGACTTTATGCAGACGGTGAAACGGTTATTCACGAAATTGAAAAATCACGCGACCATACAGAACTTATGTTAAGTGCTATGGGTGCGGATTTAACAGTTGATAATCTTGATATTACCGTAAAACCTACAAACGACCTTACGGCATTTAATGTTGATGTTCCGGGCGATATTTCTTCAGCCGCATTCTTTTTGGTACTTGGTGCAATTATGCCGAACTCGCAAATTACAGTAACAAATGTCGGTATAAACCCTACAAGAACAGGTATTATTGACGTTTTAAAGGATATGGGTGCAGATATTACACTTGAAAATGTACATACTTCGGCAGGTGAAACTGTTGCGGATATTACAGTGCGTTCTTCGTCATTAAAAGGCACAACAGTCGGCGGCGATATTATTCCGCGACTTATCGACGAACTTCCTATTATCGCAGTTGCGGCAGTTTTGCGAACGGTCAAACGGTTATTAAAGACGCACAGGAATTAAAGGTTAAAGAAACAAACAGAATTCGTGCGGTAGTTGACGAATTTAATAAATGCGGTATCGATATTACCGAAACCGATGACGGTATGATTATAAACGGCGGTAAGAGTATTCACGGTGCTGATTTCAAAACATACGGCGACCACAGAATGGCTATGAGCCTTACAGTGCTTGCAACAACTCGCCGACGGTGAATCAACACTTGACGACAGCGATTGTGCGTGCGTGTCATACCCGACTTTCTTTGATGATTTTTATAAATTAGAGAATAAAATTTTAAGCCACCCCTCAGTCAACTGCGTTGACAGCTCCCCTCGATGGGAGCCAACAAGCTCTCCTTGAGGAGAGGTGTCACGCAGTGACAGAGTGGTGGCTGTTTTATTTTTTAACGACCATACAAAAAAGGCGACCAATGGTCGCCCCTACGAACAATGATTATTCCGTTTTTTATATCGGAAGTGCTATTCAATTCAAAAGGGCGACAAATGGTCGCCCCTTACGAATAATATTTTTTGAATTACCGTCCACTTCCAAAAAGGCGACCTGTGGTCGCCCCTACAATATCAATCATTTTTCTTAAACGTAATATCTTTCATAAACACAAACGTCGTCACAGGCACGCCGATAATGGCGGCGATTGCGTAAGCTATGACGCTTTGGACCGTGAATGAAATTATCAAACAGCCAAACGATAATTGTCTGTATTATGAAGTTCGAATATACGATATAAAGAATTTTATAAACTTAACAAATCCCAAACGTTCTTTAAATGTAAGCTTACTGTTCAGCAAATACGACACCACATTTGACGTTATATATCCGGGAAAAAATGCAAGTGTGGTATTTGGAATAAACAATGAATATATTGTTGAAAAAATTACATTGCTCACCGTATTAATTCCGCCGACAATAAGGAACGACAAAAAATTCTCTTGACAAGAACATTTTTAATTTTGACGGTTTATACTCATTCCACTCAATAAGTTCATTTCCTCTTATAATCATTGCTTTATCCGCAAGTTCGGCAAGCGGTGTATCAGAAAGTGAATCGGAATAAAATTCCTCACATTTAACATTTGGAAATTTCTCATAAAGACGTTTAACCTTTTCTTCTCCCCAACAGTTTTCACCGTCATACAATCCCGTATGCTTATCAACCTTTGAAGCCATAAGATTTTTATTCCCAATCTTTCGCATATCGGTTTCAATAAAAATTCGGGTGACGCGGAAATTATTATATCATCGTCCTTTGTCTGTCCTTGTACCAAGATTTAACCTTGTGTTCATTTACATTCCAAAAATCGTTTAACGCACTGTCTATGTCAGGTACATATGTCAAAAATCTATGCATTTTTTCCTTAAACTGCGTTTTCGTTTTAACTCCCAAAATGTACAAAAAGAATGTCCATGCCATAATCGGCACACTAAGTAATATTTTAGGGGTATTTCTTCAAGCAGTAAAAATAGAAATCCTTTGTACTGTCACTGTCATAAATTGTTTCATCAAAATCGTAAATATTCAAGCCATATATCCCCCTATTTCAATAATACAACCGCCGTTGCGGAAATGCCCTCACCTCTGCCCTCAAAGCCGAGTTTTTTCGGTTGTTGTCGCCTTGATATTGACATCATCAATACCGACATTCAAATCATCTGCAACATTTTTTCTCATTTGCTCAATATACGGTAACATCTTCGGTCTTTGTGCCACTATCGTAACATCTGCATTACCCACGGAATATCCCTTTTCAGCCACTTTCTTTACGACTTCTCTCAAAAGCATACGGCTGTCCGCACCCTTATACTTTTCGTCTGTGTCGGGAAAATGCTTTCCTATATCTCCGAGTGCCGCCGCGCCGAGAATTGCGTCTGCAAGTGCGTGAAGTGCCACGTCTGCGTCACTATGTCCCAAAAAAGTCCTTTTCATACGGTATTTTAACACCGCAAATTATACAATCTCTGCCCTCTACAAGCTTATGAACGTCATATCCCTGTCCTATTCTCATTCCGTAATACCTCGCTTTTGAGTATTCTTTCACCGATTATCATATCTTCGGGAGTTGTGAGCTTTATATTATCATAACTTCCGTCACTTATTTTTATCTTAACACCGTAATGTTCGGCAATCATACAATCGTCAGTAGCGACAAAATTTTCGTCAAGTGCTTTTTGGTGCATATCAAGTATCTTATCCAGATAAAACACCTGCGGAGTTTGAATCATAAATGTTTTTTCTCTGTCAACAGTTCCTGCTATAAAACCATCACTGTCCGCACTTTTCAGCGTGTCCTTGCATTTAACACCGACCGCCGCCGCACCGAATTTTATACAATCCGCAACAGAATTATTAATTTCATCATCTGTCACAAGCGCCTTGCGCCGTCGTGTATAAGCACAATATCACCTTTCGGCTTTTTTTCAGTCCGTTCATAACAGACTCCTGACGTGTCGCACCGCCTTCTGTTATATATGATACCTTTTTTATATCGTATTTGTCAACAAGTATTTGACATTCTTCTATATCATTTTTACCTGTGACAACTATAATATCATCAATTTTATCATTTTTTCAAATGCCGAAATTGTATAATAAAGCACTTCACGTCCTAATATTTTAAGAAAAACCTTATTTTTATCGGCACCCATTCTTGTGCCTTTGCCTCCTGCAACTATAACCGCTGTTATTTTCATAATATATCCTTTCAAAATAAAAGCAGAGCCATAAAACATAGCTCTGCACTTTTAATCACATATCAAACCAATGCGTCAACAGTATCGTTTAAAATGCTTTCAATGTCACTAACATCGGCAACTTCCGACAGGACAAGTTCGCTTACAACAATCTGTTTTGCACTGGTAAGAGTCTTTCTTTCACTTGTTGAAAGACCTTTTATTTTTTCACGGTACATCAGTTCTTTCAATACCAAAATCACTTGATAAATATCTCCCGACTTAATCTTAATAAGATTATCTCTCTGACGTTTATTCCAATTCGCATCATCTTCAAGCTCCGCGTCACGAAAAATATTGAAGTGCCTTTTTGCCTCCTGCTTTTCTATAACAGGACGAATACCGATTTCTTCACTGTTTTCTATCGGTACATTTGTTACCATATTGCCTATGGCAAACTTTAGAACATAGTATTGACGTTTTTTGCCGACAATCTCTATTTCTTTGATTTCTTCTATTGTACCTGCACCGTGCATAGGATGTACAACTTTATCGCCGACACTATACATCTTTACTTACCGCCTTTCTCATTAACCACTATCTTAACAACATAATTATAACACAAAACGCCCCAAATGTCAAATTTTTTGATTATATCATAGTTACCAAAAAAAAATCAACCCCTTTTGTGTAATTTTTTAATAATTGTCAAAATAAAAAAGGATACCACTCTAAAGTAATATCCTTTTCGTTTTTATTCTTTATTTTGACCTGTGTTGTCGGGAATTATGCTTTCCAAGCGACCCGCCGCAGTAATCGCAAGATTTTTAAGCAAAGTCTTTTGGTTATCGTCACTGCCCGAACCGGCTGTAATCTCAATTATACAGCCTCTGTCGTACACATGGATAGTCGGAAACGCTATATACGATTCCTGTCCTATACCCTCAACCAATTCAGCAGAAGAACGTTTTGACTTTTCCTGTTCGTACTGGTCGAAAAGCATTTGATAATCAATAGTATCTGTGAACTGTGTAACCTTAACCGTTACAGTATCATTTTGACCTATAGGCTCACTTCTGTAAAGCACTGTCGCAACATTACCGTTACGGCTTGTACCTGATCCTTCAATAACAGGTGTATATCCGGCATTTAGTGCAACATCATCAGTTGTGATAAGTGTCGCTTTCGGGTCGATTTCAGGTATCGGTGTAGGTGTTGGCTTTGCAAAAAGTCCGCCGCCACCGCCGCAGGCACACAAACCTATTATCATGGCCAAGCTTGCTAACACAAGCAATAACTTTTTCATAATTTTACCTCCAATGATTATTTCATTGCAATGGCATCTTTTTACATTTTTAACGATATTTTCAGGAGTTAAACCGTATTCTTAAATAATTCAGCCGGTTTACCCGATTTACCGAATCTGTCAGTACCGATAATCTTAACAGGTACAGGAGCATTTGCACATACCACTTCCGTAACGGCACTTCCAAGACCGCCCATAATGTAATGCTCTTCAGCTGTTACGATAGCACCTGTTTCCTTAGCAGCCTTTGTTATTATTTCTTCGTCTATAGGCTTGATTGTATGGATATTGATTACTTTTGCGGAAATGCCTTCTTCTTCAAGCATTTTTGCCGCTTCAAGTGCCATACCTACCATAAGACCGGTTGCAATAATTGTTTGCGTCCTTACCATCCTTTAGTTGAACGCCCTTGCCAAGTTCAAACTTTGTAGTCCTCACTGTTTACGTCCTCAACGGCAAGACGACCGAATCTCATATATACAGGGCCGTCGTGGTCAATAGCCGCCTTAACAGCTTGCATAGCCTCAATATCATCGGCAGGGTTTATAACAACCATATTAGGAATTGAACGCATTAAAGCGATGTCCTCAAGACATTGATGTGACGCACCGTCCTCACCGACAGAAATACCTGCGTGAGTAGCACCGATTTTAACATTAAGCTTTGTATAGCCGATTGAGTTTCTAACCTGTTCAAAGGCTCTGCCTGCGGCAAACATTGCAAATGTTGACGCAAAGCGATTTTTCCGCTTGCGGCAAGTCCTGCTGCCACGCACATCATATTACTTTCTGCAATACCCATATTTATAAATCTTTCAGGATATGCTTTCTTGAACATTTCTGTTTTTGTTGATTTTGAAAGGTCAGCGTCAAGCACAACTATGTTAGGGTTTTCACCGTACTTTACAAGCGCCGCTCCGTATGATTCTCTTGTAGCTTTCTTTGCCATTACAGACTCGCCTCCAATCCTTTGATTATTTCATCAAGCTCTGCGATTGCTTGATTGTACTGTTCTTCATTAGGTGCAGAACCGTGCCAGCCTGCGTTATTTTCCATAAATGAAACATTCTTGCCTTTAACAGACTTCATTATAATAGCGGTAGGCTGTCCCTTTGTAGCCTTTGCCTCGTCAACAGCATCCATAAGTTCTTCAAAATTATGAGCACTTACCTTTATAACATGCCAACCGAATGCCTCAAATTTCTTATCGATAGGATTAGGATTCATTACCTTAGAAATGTCACTGTCTATCTGTAAGCCGTTGTTATCAACGAAAATTGTAAAGTTGTCAAGTTTGTAATGAGCGGCAAACATAGCTTGCTCCCAAACCTGTCCTTCCTCAAGCTCACCGTCACCAAGAACAGAATATACTCTGTAATCCTTGTTGTCAAGCTTTTGCGGCAAAGTGCCATACCGCCTGCGGCTGACACACCTTGTCCCAATGAACCTGTTGACATATCAACGCCGGGTACTTTGTTCATATCAGGATGTCCTTGAAGATAGCTGTTTACATTTCTGAATGTCTTAATATCCTCTTTTGGTATAAATCCTTTTTCTGCAAGTACACCGTATAGTGCAGGTGCTGTGTGACCCTTTGAAAGAACAAATCTGTCTCTGTCCTCCATTTTAGGATTTTTCGGATCTACGTTCATTACCTCAAAGTAAAGCAATGTCAAAACATCTGCTACAGATAAGGCACCTCCCGGATGTCCCGATGCCGCATTGTATACGGCTGTAAGAGCGTGCTTACGAACATTGTTTGCAATGATTGACAGCTCTGTGACTCTTTTCTTATCCATGTGTCGTATTTCCTCCCTTAAATTAATTATTATCTAACGCATTTTCATACGCGATATTCATAAGTGTGTCAAGTCTTTCCGTTTCTCCCGAAAGATACAGAAATCCTATAAAGTGCCTCAAATCCCGTTGCTCTGCGGTATTCCGTCATATTTGCGTTTTTCGGCACTGTATTCGATTTTGCGTTTCTTCCTCGCTTGTATACCGCCGTTTCATCATCTGTCATATGTTCAAGCATTGCGTCTATACTGTTTGACTTTGTGCGTGTGCTTTTGACATACTGAACAGTCTTTTTATGCAGTTTGTTGGCAGGAAGATTTTCGTGTTCTTTCTATAATTGTGTACGAACAAAAAGTTCATACACTCCGTCACCTATAGGCAAGCGCCAAAGGCGAAAACTGTGACGGCTTTTTAGTTGTAAGCATAGTTACCCCCAAGTTTAAGGATTTTCAGCAAGTGCTGTGGGTAAATCTGTTCACAGTGTTGTTTTGAAACCGGGTGCTGTATACCGATACCGCCCCGGTTGATGGCGAGCAGTAGACCTTTGGTCTGCGACCAGCCTGAGTAAAAATAGTGCTGTGGGCAAATTTTTATTCTGAGATGTAGTTCCACTTTACACCCATCGGTGTATCCTTTAACTCAATATTCATAGCTTTAAGCTTATCACGAATTGCATCAGCCTCAGCCCAGTTCTTTTCACTTCTTGCTTTGTTACGCTTTTCGATTAATTTTTCAACCTCTGCGTCTATCGACTTTTCCTGTGTCTTTTGAATAAACCGAGTACACCGCCAAGTTCGTGTATAAGGTCAAGCGTCTTTTCAACAACAGCTTTCGCATTCTTATTTTCGTTTGACAATGCGGTGTTTGACGCATAAACTATATCAAATATTGCCGCGATTGCTTCGGCTGTATTCAAATCGTCGTCCATTGCCGCAATAAATTTAGTCTTGCAGTCATCAAGAGTTTTGAATACTCCTTTTCACTGTCTGTAAGTTCTCTGTCCTCACTGTTTTGAAGTAAAAATTCAAGATTGTCTATGCAAGTGTAAACTCTTTCAACAGCAGATTTTGCCTGTTCCATTAATTCATTATCAAAATTAATAGGATTTCTGTAATGAGCCGAAAGCATAAAGAAACGTACCACTTCACCGTCATACTGTTTAAGTATGTCACGAACAGTAAAGAAGTTTCCGAGTGACTTACTCATTTTCCTGTTATTTATATTAATATATCCGTTGTGCATCCAGTAATTTGCAAAAGGCTTTCCATTTGCACATTCGCTCTGTGCAATTTCGTTTTCGTGATGTGGGAAAATCAAGTCTTGACCGCCCGAATGAATGTCTATCGTTTCGCCAAGATACTTGTTCACCATTGCACTACACTCGATGTGCCAACCAGTCTGCCCATTCCCCATGGGCTTTCCCAAGCAGGTTCGCCCTCTTTTTGTTTTTTCCAAAGTGCAAAGTCCATAACGTCCTTTTATGTTCGTTTACGTCAATTCTTGCACCTGCCCTCCAAATCTTCCAATGGCTGTTTTGAAAGCTTGCCGTATTCGTTAAATTTCTTTGTAGAGAAATACACGTTTCCGTCAACATCGTAAGCATAACCGTTATCAACAAGTTTCTTTACAACATTGATAATCGCATCAATATTTTCCGTTGCTTTCGGGTGAATTGTAGCTTTGTGAATACCGATTGCCTGTGCGTCCTTAAAATATTCCGCAATAAATCTTTCACCAAGCTCTTTTACCGTTATACCTTCTTCATTTGCACGTTTAATCATCTTATCGTCTATATCTGTAAAATTCTGTACAAATGTTACCTTATACCCCTGATATTCAAGATAACGGCGCATTGTATCAAAACAATAAACGGTCTTGCATTTCCTATATGAAAATAGTCATATACAGTCGGACCGCATGAATACATTTTAACTTCACCTTTATTTATAGGAACAAACTGCTGTTTTTGTCTTGTTAATGTTATAAATTTTCATAAGCACTACTTCCTTTTTTTCCATTCTGACTTTAATTATATCGCAAAACAAAGAAAATACAACCTCTATTTTTAAAAAATAGAAGTTGTATTAGATGTAAACAAAACCATTATGATTTTTCCACTACAAATACTCAAAAAATCACATCATAAGATGTAACTTTTGGAGCTGTCGGCATTTTGTCGACAGGCTCTTTTTTATATGCTCGGGATAAATAATCTGTTTCCTATTTCAAGTTTGTCGGATTTCTCCATATTGTTAAACCTCAAAATTTCGCTTTGCGGTACTGCGTATCGTTTTGCAATTTCCCAAAGATTATCCCCTTTTGAACAAAGTAAATCACTATACCGTTTTTGTCACCGTTTTCAAGCGGTTCTGTCACCACTTCATTCACAAGTTCGATTTTTCTTTTTCTGATTATATTTGCGTTAAGCGATAAAATACATCTGATTTCAATTTCACCCGCCACGTTCAAATTATATGCAGTGTGCTTTACTTCCGCTTTTATTTCCGGAATAAGGTCACTGTACGTACTTTCGCAGTCAAGCATATAGCTGAACGGCAATTCTTTTTCATACTGTAAACGGACTTTCGTTGCTGTCTGTCAAGTATAAAATATATGCCTCGATTTTACCCTCTGCCAAAAGTTTACCGCGTTGTATCTGTGCCTTTGTGATATACGGTCTTGTTATCACGTCATACACTCCAGAAACGGACGGTGTACCCGTGCCCATTTCCACCATTTCACGAATTGTGTTCTGTGATGACGGACGTGACACAACTTCTTCAAGTTCCACTTCTTCCTTTAAAAGCTGAGTTTTCGTAAACGGCTCATAGCAATCGCATATCATATCCACCGCCACATTTTCCGTTGCCTTGACCTGTGCCGTAACGGTTACGTCAATATCAACAATTCTGTTATCGCCGTCATTATCCTCAGCAATCTGATACCTTACGTCCGATATGCTGTAATCAATATCGCATATCGTTTCGTCACCGGCGTCGTCGCAATCAATAATTTCCGTAAAAGGCACTTCGCTTTCCATAAACTGAATACAACAGTCACTGTCGGTATACAGAACGCATACACTTATTTCCCTTTACAACAATCTTTCCCGTAACCGCTTTTATATTCCGAATCGGATATTTTTGTATCGACTTTCAATATCTCGTTGATTGATGTCTGACCGTTCGGAACTTCTATTGATTCCTTTACAGAAAATTCAGTTTCCGTCAGTCCGATACAATTTTGCAGTTTTACGTTTTCCTTGAGCAATTCCGCATTATCGCAGTCCTCCGCCTCAACCGCTATCTCAACATTCTTTTCGGCTACAACCTCATAGTCCAAACCCACAATCACCTTAATTCTCAGTTTACGACTGTTTATAAGCGAAAAATTCGGCTCTATCCACGTTTGCCATTATAATTGCAGTCATATCGTCGGTTATATTTTTGCTGTCCACATTTTGCGTAAAGTCAAACGACGTTATAATACTTTTTACCTTTTCTCTGTCACTGTCGGGTATGTACAAAATTTTCAAATCAACTCTGCCTGTGACATTTACTCGTCCGTTTGTAATTTCCTTGTTCGTAATACACGATACTGCGTCAAGCTGCAAAATTTTTAGTATATCGGGTTTCACATCGGGTACGATTATGTCCTCATCAACAAGTACCTGCGTGTCGCCCTTGCACGAAACTTGATTTACAGTTACATTCTCCTTTACTAATTCCATAATTAATATAATTCTCTCCTTTCGTTAAATAAAATTAAAAAATTGTTCACATTTCTGTGTACAACTTTATTCAAACTTTTTTTATTAAAAAATTCTCATAGTAAATACTATGAGAATTTTTATGAATTATTCTTAATTATGCGTTTTTAATAATTTCTTTCCACTTTTCGTAAGCCGCATCCCACTTTTTCTGAATCTTGCGGCTCATATGTTTTAATATCGAATGAATTGCGAACAACTTTTCTGCCTTCATTGATGTCCTTAATCGCACCCATAGCCATTGCCTGTACAATTACGTTACCGATACTTGTAGCCTCAACAGGGCCTGTGCTAACAACACGCTTTGTTGCGTTTGCGGTAAATTGACAAATCATCTTGTCCTTTATACCACCGCCGACAATATTAACAACATTGTACTTGTTGCCTGTAACGTCCTCCATACCCTCAACAGTTTGACGATACTTGAACGCAAGGCTTTCTGCGATACATCTTACAACTTCGCCCTTTGTTTCAGGCACTTTCTGACCTGTCTTTTTACAGTATTCCTTTATACGCTTAGGCATATTACCCGGTGTTTGGAACTCTGCATAATCCGGATCAACAAGACTTGCAAAAGGTTCTGCCGCATTTGCCTGTCTTTCAAGTTCGTCAAAGCTTAGAAGTTCGCCTTCTCTGTCCCATTGACGTCTTGATTCTTGGATTAGCCATAGTCCCATAATGTTCTTCAAGAAACGGATTGTCTTATTAACTCCGCCCTCGTTTGTAAAGTTATGGTTGAATGCACCGTCCGAAGTATTAGGCTTGTCAAGTTCAACACCCATAAGTGACCATGTACCCGAAGATATGTAAATAAAGTCTTTTGGTCAACAACCGGTACTGAAGCAACGGCACTTCCCTGTATCGTGTGAAGCAACCGCAACAACAGGCACTTGTTCAATACCAAGTTCTTCTGCAAGTTCCGGTTTTACTTTGCCGACAATTTCACCCGGGAATATAACATCTGTTAAAATTTCTGTCGGAATACCGAGTTTCTTTAACAAATCGTATGACCATTCGTACTTTTCACTGTTGTACATCTGTGTTGTTGACGCATTTGTGTATTCAGTCTTTTTAACACCTGTTAAGAAGAAGTTGAATAAGTCAGGCATCATAAGCAAAGTTTTTGCATTTTTAAGTGAAGTATCACCCGATAGCTTTGCTGACAAAAGCTGATATATTGTATTGAACCAGTTAAAAGCAATACCTGTTTCCTTGAAAATTTCTTCTTTCGGAACAAGTTTAAATGCCTCGTCATACATACCCTCTGTTCTTGTATCACGATAGTGGTAAGGATTGCCGATAAGCTTGTCATTTTCGTCAAGCAAACCATAGTCAACGCCCCATGTGTCGATACCGATACAGTCAATATCTCTGTCACCCGAATTTGCACACTTTAAGATACCTTGCTTGATTTCAAAGAATAATCTAAGCACGTCCCAATGCAAATCTCCGTTTATGTTAACAGGGTCGTTTGAAAAACGGTGTTTTTCTTCAAGAGTGATTTTTTCACCGTCAAATGTGGCAAGCATTGCACGTCCCGATGAAGCACCAAAGTCAAATGCTAAAAATTTATACTTTTTACCCATATTCTTTCCTCTTTTCTTAAAAATAAATTTTACTAAATATATTATACATTAAATAAAATACTATGTCAATATTACACATAGTGCATTTTTGATTTATAGGAATAAGTTTTTATTTTTACAATTTAAATAGTATGGTTCACCACCCACCTGTCACTATCGTGACACCTCTCTTCAAGGAGAGGCTTTTCGTCGTCCGCCATATTTCACAAGGCTCATCTTGAGGGGGAGTCGGCGGCATAGCCGTCTGAGGGGGTGGCTTTTGTGGGATGTCATGGTGCCGTCCACTACTCTCCGTTTTGGGCGACCAATGGTCGCCCCTACAATGTGTTCGGTTTTTTATTTAAAATTGGTTTTGTAAATAAATATTTGCTCGCCACCACTCCGTCACTATCGTGACACCTCTCCTCAAGGAGAGGCTTTTTCAGGATAAGACAACTTTCGTAAGGCTCCACTTGGGGGAGCTGGCGGCGTAGCCGTCTGAGGGGTGGCTCCCTATATCTTTCAACATCAAAAAAACTCCGACCGAAGTCGGAGTTTTTAAACTAATTAATACCAAGTTTGTGAATCATACTTATCAAGTACGTTTCTGATATTAGCTATTCTTGTTTCTGTATCAATAAGACCGTTATCGTCATAAGCACTTGTTGCCTTCAGCATAGCATCTTCTGCCCAGTGACCGTCAATGTCTACGATTGAATACAATTCAGGAGTTACTGTTGTACCGTCTTGAGCTACAAGACCCATATCTGTACGTCCGATAACATTATTGAACATTTGACAGAATTCTGCTCTTGTCATAACTTTGTCAGGTTCAAATGTTGTATCACTTGTACCGTTCATATAACCGTAAGCAACTACTGTTTCGATGTATGACTTATACTGTGAATCAGCAATATCAGTAAATTCAGTTTCGCCTGTCTTTGTCAGTCCCAAACCGTATGCAAGAAGTTTTGCAACTTCGCCTCTTGTAACTGCACCGATTTCAACTGAATCAACACCTTCAAATGCACCCTTTTGAGCAAGATATGCAAGACCTCTTACATACCATGTACCCTCATGCTTTGCAATGTTATCTATTACAGGATAAACTGTATCTGTTGTACCGTACTTTTGGTCAACCATTCTTGTAATCATAGCTGCAACCTGTTCTCTTGTAACAGCATCGTCAGGAGCCATCTTAACTTCTGCAACCCATTTACCGCCGACTACGTTACCTTCTTCGTCAGTCACGTCTACTCTTTGAATAGCAGGTTCATAACCGAATATATACGCATAGCCAAGACCTTGAAGATCCACTTCTTCGCCAGGTGTAACAGTCGGGGCAGGTGTAGGTTCTTCAGTTGGTTCCGGTGTTGGTTCTTCTGACGGTACAGGTGTTACGTCAGGAGTTGTATTACCTGCATGACCCCAAATTACCGCACCATCACCGTAAATATCAAGTGAATTACAGATTAGTTGACCGCGGTTAATACCGTTACCTAATGTTGTACCAATCTTTACATCGGCTTTCGGAGCATATACTGTACCTTCAATATTAGCACCGCCGCCGTAAATGTTTAATGTTTCCGCACTTGTTACAGTGTTACCTACCATATGGCAAGATACTTCATATGAAGTTGCATTGATTGCGTTTACATTACCTGTAACTCTTTCATCAGCATACTGACCGCTGTTTGCAAATCTTACTGTTTCAGCCTTTGTTACAATGTCACCTGTAATCTTACCGTCAAAGTCAAACTTTGATGTTCCGTAAGAATAAATATCACCCTCAAGAGTAAATGTATTACCGAATGATACAGGTGCGCTGCCAAGAACTATATCACCCTTCGTCGGAGCATTGAATGATAGATTCTGCGGTTCACCGTCATAGTAAATATCCGCGCAAATCATAGAGTTTGCACTTGTACTGCCGATTGAAACCCAGCTGTCACCCCATTGACTCGGAACGATAATCCATTTCAAATCGCCTGTACCGAAATCAAATGTACCGTCACCTGTGTCAACTACGTTTACCATAGCCTCACCCGGAGCTTGTGAAATAAGATATGCAGGATTGTCGCCTACTACTTCAATATAACCTTTCTTATCGTTAGCAGTAGAGAATGATAATTGATTAACTTTTACATATACCGGACCGTTTGTTGTATCGATAACAACCTTACCGCCTTGAACGCTTAGTCCGTCAAATGATGTATTTTCTGAAATTGTGTAATATGGATAACCGTTTTCGTCGGTAGGAAGACTCTCGGATACGACCAGCATTAACGCCTACCCAACCTTGTGCAGATGTGTATTCTACATCTTCATAAGCAGGTGTTTCGGGTTTTACAGAATCATCTGTAAGATAAGTATCGGGATAATATGCATCAAGATACTTTGACATATTTTCTTCAACCTTATCCACACCTTTTCTGTTTGTGTCTTTAAGGATTGCAGAATATTCGTCTTGATAGCTTACTTCTTGTGATGAAATTATATCACCGTCAAGATAGTTTTCAGCAGCATTGTCAAACTTAACCTGTCCGCCTGCATACACGTCACCCTCAATATTCATTGATTGATGTGCGTTTACCCCGTCAAATGCTACAACAGCCGCATTGTTGATTGTAGAAACCTGTGTTTCGGGAATCTGAGCAAAAGCAGACACTGCCATTGTAAGCATTGATCCTGCAACCAAGCAGGAAACCATTTTTTCATGTTCATAACCCTCTCCCTCTCCAGTTATTATACTATCAATATATAGTTATATTAATTGTATATACATATAATACCACTCAACATCTATATTTGTCAATATCTTCAGGAAAATTTTATAACATCAATTATCCTTATTTCACCCAGTCAGCCCATTCGTAGTCGTTGATTGAATCTTTGATGTAATCCTTAGTAAGTTCCAGTGCAACAATTACATTCAGACACCACTGTGAAGTAAAGTTTGTACTTATCCAGAACATTTCTTCGAGATTTTTCATTATTAAAGTAATTCTTGTAAATTCCTATATCGAAATTATCTTTCTTGTCCTTGCCTGCCAAAGAATGAATAAGCACTTGCCATACTTGATATGCAAGCTCGGCATTATCCGTTTCTCTTGCCGCATATCCGCACAAAGCCGATGCCATATACGGATAAACAAATCCGTTGCCGGTCAAAAGACCGTTTGAAATTTTCTTTTTTCCTCAACCGGTAAGAAGTAAAATTCGCCGTACTGAACAAGCATATCCTTAAATACTTCATCATCTAAAAGTTCAGCAAGTTCAAACCAAGTTTCGGGACCGCCCATACAAACGGCAAGGTGTGCACCGCCTGCGGCACTTTCGCCGATATATCCCAAATGGCCCGTTTCGGGATCATATTCATAGTTTGAACCCGAAATCATACGCATAGGCGACTTTTTTCAAATCATTGATACCCGTAACAATCTTATCTCTGTAATGATTATCGTTATCTCTCTCCCAAGCCGTATACCAGTTTGAGCAATATGTTGACCAGTCCGGACCGCTTCTTGCATGAGTAGGAAGTTTCATTTCTTCTTTCTTATAGAAATATCTAAGCGGATCCATATTAAGCGTTGCATAGTCTGCGTCCTTAACATCGTCCATTGCGTCACCTATTCTCGGATCACCGCCCATCAAATAATACAATGCTCTGTGATGTCCTGCCATAGCGATACGCGGTTCTTTACAGGAATCGCCCCAATGCACAACATTATGACGGCTGCCAAGACCTTTCAAATCACCGAAATGGTATATATCAACATCTGCACTGTGACGGCTCATTGCCTCTGCCATAGTGAAAATATCTTCTGCCCGAACGCATAAATGCAAGCCACAGCCACAATGTCGGTATAAGTTCGGTATTCTGCCGCTGTAACCGCCCATATCATATCTCCAACAATGACGCTGTGCGTCATATGTGTGCATTATATCGCCGTAATCCCAAAGACCGTACCAATGTCTTTGTTCGACTTCGTTCTTATAAAATGCAAATGCTTTTGTCAAGTTCTTCTTCAAGCCATTTTTTAAGCGGGTATCCTTTGACGGCAAGCTCCATTCACCCATAGCCTTAACTTCGTGATAATATTCAGGAGTTGCAACAAGTACAGACGGTTTCTGTACAGTTTCGGCTTGTTTCATAAGTTCATCGTCCGACGGCACTGTGTCATATAAAAACAGTGACATTTCGTTTGTATTCGCAATTCCGTATGCCGATGAGCCTATTTCAGGAAATCCTCATAATATGTTTGGTCATGTGCAACGGTGTCATAGTGACGCATATCCTGTGCTTCTGCGTCCGGCGGAACAATCCATGCGGTAAGGCTTGCGTTATCCGTACAAAGTCCGTCAGCATAAAGTGATGTAGGATACTTCTCCCAGAAGTTGTGTATACAAAATGCCGTACCTTTTGTTTCGTCCGCAATGTACATAAGACCTTTTGAGCGTTTGCCCCAAATTGCCTTTTATAAATGTACATTCTTCGTGTCCTGTGCGTTTCTTTTACTTCAAAGCTGTCTGCCGTAACCTGTTGCAAACGATAGCTGTCCCACTTTGTTACATTATCAATTTCCTCTTTTGTAACCGCATTACCGTTTCTTAAATCAACCATTTCGGAAAGGCTTACTTTTTCGCCCGCAAGCTGTTTGAATAAATCGGCTGAATACCGATTGACGGTCCAAGACGCGGTCGCCACAAATTTAAAAAGCTGCATTGTTTCGTGCATAACACCGCAGTCGCCTGTTATCTTTATACGTCTGTTATAAAGTTCACCTTCCATTTTTCTTGTAAGCTGAACGCCGACACCTTTTATAAAATCGGTCTTTTCATCGCCGTCATACAAGAATGTATGGATAATCTTGATTTCATTTTCATCATAGAATACAGAAAATCTGATTATGTAACGCAAAAATTCACTGCCGTCACTGTTTTTGTGTTCACCCGTAACTTTACTGTTGTTTCAAATCGCCGCAATCTTCAATTTCAACAGTATTGATTTCTCCGATATACGGTATGTCTTTTTCTTATTTCAACGTCACCGTCTTTACTGCGAAGTTCTTTTTACGGCTTTTAATGTTACATCACCGTAAGGAGTTTTCATCAAGACCGAACCTTGTTTTGGGAATACCGCTTTAAATTTGCCGTTATCGACAGTTATCTCGTTTTCTGTTTCATTTGTCTTTATTCCGTCAAAACCGTCATATTTATCCGCTTTGTTTATTTCAACAGTTTCACTGTCTGTTTTGATTGTGTACGAACTCCATTTTGTTGAACCGTCGGGATAATATGCAATCGGCTTTTTCCTGATATGCGATACCGTTTCCGTTTTCGTCATTTACTGAAAATACTGTTTCTTTTTGTAACTTCGCCTTTGTTCCAAGGCACACCGAATGTAACATATCCGCCTTTTGAACGGTTTTCAAGCCAATGTAATTTTACGCTACTCATTTTCACATCTCCTTATATTCTTGCAACGCCCGATTCTCTTGCCGCTTTTTGCAACGGCTTTTGCAACGTTTTCCGCTACACGCTTATCGAAAGCGTCAGGAATAATATATTCATCATTAAGTTCATCGTCTTTGATAATATCGGCAATCGCCTGTGGCTGCCATTTTCATTTCATCATTAATATCGCTTGCTCTTACGTCAAGTGCACCTCTGAATATACCAGGGAATGCAAGCACATTGTTGATTTGATTAGGAAAATCACTTCTTCCCGTACCTATAACTCTTACGCCTGCCTTCTTTGCAACATCAGGCATAATTTCCGGAACAGGATTTGCCATAGCAAACACGATTGATCTTTAGCCATTTTTTGCAACCATTTCTTCCGTAAGAATACCGGTGCGGAAACACCTATAAATAAATCTGCGTCTACGATTGCCTCATCAAGCTTTTTACGTCAAGATTGTCCGGATTTGTAAGTTCGGCAAGCTTTGCCTGTTCACTGTTCATTTCAGGGTTTCCTCTGTAAAGTGAGCCGTACTTGTCACACATAATTACATTCTTCAAACCTCTTGAAACAAGCAATCTTGTTATCGCCATACCTGCCGAGCCCGCACCGTTTACAACGGCTTTAATTTCCGTAATATCCTTGCCGACTACCTTTAGAGCGTTAAGCACCGACGCAAGTACGACAACGGCTGTACCGTGTTGGTCATCGTGGAATACAGGAATATCACATTCTTCTCTCAATCTTCTTTCAATCTCAATACATCTCGGAGCGGATATATCCTCAAGATTAACACCGCCGAATGAACCGGCAATCATTTTAACCGTATTTACAATTTCGTCAACGTCCTTTGAACGAACGCAAAGCGGAAATGCGTCAACATCCGCAAACACCTTTGAATAATGCGCATTTACCCTCCATTACAGGCATACCTGCCTCCGGACCTATATCGCCAAGTCCGAGTACAGCTGTACCGTCCGTTATAACGGCAACAAGGTTTGAACGTCTTGTGTATTTATATGACAAATCCACGTCCTTTGAAATTTCAAGACAAGGCTCTGCAACACCCGTGTGTATGCAACAGAAAGTTCTTCTCTGTTTGTAACCTTTGCTCTTGACACAACTTCAATTTTACCGTGCCAGTCCTCGTGTTGTTTTAGTGCAAATTCTTTCTTATCCATTAGTTTCTCCTATTCTATCACTGTACAATTACTTTCATTTTTATCACAACTCATTCGTACATTCAATACATTTGCATTACTTAATTCATTTATTTTCTTATTTATACAATCTCACCAAACAAACCTTACTGTTTTTAGCAAAAATATGCACAACAATTAACAAAATAGTTCTTTTCTTTTTGTAAAAAATATTGTATAATATATATGACATAGTATGAGAATATTATTTATATATATAAATTCCCAAATTTCAAAGGAGAAGATTATTATGATTACTATTACCGGAAAACCAGTATGCAGCGGTGTTGCATTTGGACCCTGTGTTTGTTTTCAGCCGTGAGGAAAGCACAATTAAAAGACATCATATCGAAAGCAGTGATGATGAAATCGCTCGTTTTGAATCAGCACGTCAGCAGACAATCAGTGAACTTGGTATGCTTTATGATAAGGCTCTTGCCGAAGTCGGCGAGGCTAACGCAATGATTTTTCAAATTCATCAGATGATGCTTGACGACCTTGATTATATCAATCAATCAAAAATATAATTACCGACCAGCTTATAAATGCCGAAACCGCTGTTGCACAAACTTGCGACAATTTTGTGCAAATGTTCCGTGCAATGGACGATCCGTATATGCGTGAAAGAAGTGCGGATGTCAAAGACGTTTCGGAAAGACTAATAAAAAATTCTTTCAGGTAAGGACAAGGACGGTCTTGTTACGGACGAACCTGTTATAATCATTTCCGATGACCTTGCACCGAGCGAAACGGTTCCAGTTCGACAAGAGCAAAATTCTCGCTTTTTGTAACAGAGGGCGGCTCTACAAATTCTCATACATCAATTCTTGCAAGAATGATGAATATTCCCGCAATGATTGGTGTAAAATTGCGTTTTTATCTGCCGATGCAAACGGCAAAAATGCCATTGTTGACGGTTCAGAATGGAATTTTATATTGATCCCGACGAAGCTACAATCAACGAAATGACTAAGAAAAAGAAGAAATTGAAAGCAAAACAAACTTCTTCAACAATTAAAAAGGTCGTGAAAGTCCGTAACAAAAGACGGTCAAAAAGATTGAACTTTTGTGCAAATATCGGAAGTGTTCTGATGTCGGCAATGTATTAGAAAACGATGCTGAGGGTATCGGACTTTTCAGAAGCGAAGTTTTTGTATCTTGAAAGCAACGATTATCGGACTGAAGATGAACAGTTTAATGCATAAAGATGTGCTTTTCAAAAATGGTTAATAAACGTGTAATCGTTCGTACACTTGACATCGGCGCAGATAAAGCAGGTTGATTATCTTTAATATGCCAAAAGAAGAAAATCCGGCGCTGGGTATTCGTGCCATAAGAATTTGTCTTCAAAGACCGGATATATTCAAAACTCAGCTTCGTGCTCTATATCGTGCATCGGTATTCGGTAAAACTTGCTATTATGTTTCCTATGATTGTTTCGAATGGGAAATCGTAAAAAATACTCGAAATAATTGATGAAGTTAAAGCAGAACTTGACAGTGAGGGGCATTGCTTATTCAAAGAATGTCGAACTTGGTTGTATGATTGAAACACCTGCCGCAGCGGTAATCAGCGATATTCTTTCAAAGCACTGACTTCTTTCTCAATCGGTACAAATGACCTTACTCAATATACTCTTGCCGCTGACAGACAAAATCCCGATATAGGCAAAATTTCTGTGACACACATCATGTTGCAATTTTAAGACTTATTAATATGATAGTACAAAACGCTCATAAAAACGGTA
>VOFH01002080.1_pt1 | contig 26770 bp, 53 predicted proteins | sample 5384091 | NCBI WGS metagenome assembly VOFH01 (sample SAMN12384727, study PRJNA508395) | human gut metagenome | isolation source: healthy gut G | host: Homo sapiens
AAGTGCCAGAAAAAGTGCCAGAAAAAAGTGCCAGAAATTTTTCAGATAAAAAAGTAACAAAGAAGACACAAATGCAGTATGATAAAATCTTGAATTTTATGAAAGATGATACTTGGTATAAGGCGAGTGATTTTATGGCTGTATTAGATGTAAAAAGATAGAAGGATTAAAGTATTATTAAATGAATTAGTTAAAAGTAAATTCGTTGTTGAAGATGGTTCTACAAAAGGGAGAAGGTATAAGAAGAAAACATAGATTTATCATAAAAATGATTATAAGAAATTTTATTGTCTTTATGTGATTAGAAACATTATGATTATGAAGGGAGGTATTGTATATGCAGAAATTCAATTATCATACGCATACTGAAAGATGTGGACATGCACAGGGAAATGATGAGGCTTATGTATTAGAAGCTATCAAAAAATGGATATACACATATAGGGTTTTCTGATCATGCACCCTATACGAATGGATATAGTGCAGGGAGAGAATGCGTAAGGAAGAGTTACAGGATTATATATCCTCTGTAAAAGCATTAAAAGAAAAATATAAAGATCAGATACATATTGCGTTAGGTTTGGAATTTGAGTATTATGAAAGTCATTTAGAAGAATTAAAACAATATAAAAATGATATGGATTATATGCTTTTTAGGACAGCATGATGCCTGTTTGTATGGGAAAGATTTCTATACACATTCCAGTGATGAAGATATCTTAGAGTATGTCTTTAATTGAAAAAGCATGTGAAAAAAAGAACTGCCAGATATTATTGCACATCCAGACTTGTTTATGTTTGGAAAAGAAGAATGGAATGAAACGTGTGAAAAAGCAGCACATATCATTTGTAAAAGTGCAGAAAAACACCATGTGTATTTAGAAATAAATTTAAATGGACTTCGTTATGGAAAACGACAGTTAGGGAAAGAATATCGTTATACCTATCCATATCGAAAATTTTGGGAAATTGCTTCTCAGTATGATGTGAAATGTATTTATGGACTGGATGCACATAAACCGGAGAAATATGCAGATGAAGAATGTTATCACATTGTGGATGAGATATTGAAAGATATACCTTTACAAAAAGAAAAAATGCTAATATTTTTAACGTTAGGAAAAGATGATGTCTTTTTCCTTTTTATTTGAAGAAAAGTAGGGGGTATTATGAGTGATTCGCTATTTGTGGGGTGTTCAATTTATGCAGGATTGAGTAATATTTTTTATGAAAGGAGCTGGAATTATGGATAGTAAAAAATCGGAGCATTTATTGCGGTAAATCGTAAGAAAAAGGGACTCACACAAGAACAGCTTGAGAAAAACTAGGGGTAAGCAATAAAACAGTATCTCGATGGGAGAATGGAAATTATATGCCAGATTTATCTCTTTTGGAACCTCTCAGCAAAGAACTAGAAATTTCTTTGAACGAGTTATTAGCTGGGGAAACGATTGAGAAAGAAAACGCAATGGTATATATGGAACAAAATATACTAGATACGATTGATTACACCGATAAAAAAATGAAATATGAACATAAAAAAATTTCTATGTGTATCACAGCAGCTGGTATTCTCGTTTGTATTTGTGCCTTTAACATGTTTCCTTCAGAAAGTAGCTGGGGAGAAATTTATTCAATTGCAGGGCTTTTTGCTGATAGTTACAGGTATGTTTAGAGAATTAAAGTTTTCATCATTTTGGAGAAAAGGGATGATTTCTATTGTCGTATTTTTGTGCTTTTAGGAATTTTCTTTGTCGTGGACTATATTGGAGTGGTGCAGTATAAACGACCACCAGTTTACAGGTATAAAACGACAACTGTATTTAATGAAAGTAAGCTTATTGAATACCAAAATCTGTTTTATAATGTATATCGAATAAATGCAGATACACCAAATGAATATTATCTAATAGATAGTACAAAACAATATACAATTGATACAGTACCAGTAAGTCCTTTTGATATGGATAAAAGTGATGTAGAACATCTTATAGAATATAAAAGTAACTATGTTGGAGACAACAGCAATACAGGAAATCTTATAGGTGCATTACCTCTTTCTGAATATGGTTATGTGTTTGAAATTGATTCTGAAAAGAATGGAATAACGATAAGTTATCATTTTACAGACTGGTATCAAAATGAAAATTCCTATATTGAAAAAGCTTTGATCTATAATTCTGTATCTTCTTTTTGCCCTGATAGAAAATCTCCAATATATCAATTATAATTTTAGTGGCAGCAGTTATTCTATTACTCGTGAAACGATGGAACAGAAGTATCCTAATTACAAAAATATCTTTATAGGTCATACGATTGATACAGATAAGTTTAAACAATATGTAGATGAGAAAATAAATAATCAATCCTTTGTATCCGATATTTTTAAACTCTTTAAAAAAACAGATTTATAAGATGTTGAAGAGCTTTTTGAACTATACAAAACACCGTCAGGAAAACAAGACTGTATGGTGTTTTTTATATCCTATAAATACGTGTTTTTAAGATTATTTTATATTTATATAGCAGAATATTAAATTAAACTTATATTTCCATAAAAACGCTTGACGAAATAGGAAAGGAGGATACACTTAATTATTGTAGTAAATAAGAATATATGGGGAGAAACAAATATGTTTAAAAAACGATATATAAAATGGGTGTTGTTAGCTTTTATTCCGGCATATATAGGTGCAGCAACCATTCCTTATATTCCACATAAAGAAGTAAATGAAACGTATAAAACAAGTATTCAGCAAACTGCATTTTATGCAGATAAAACAGGTACAGAAAGAGTAGATTATATTGATGATAATACAGATGCCCTTCTTTATCGACTGCATATGATAGAAGAAGCACAGAATGAAATTATATTATCTACGTTTGATTTTAATGCGGATGATGCAGGAAAGGATATGATGGCAGCTTTGCTGCATGCAGCACAAAGAAATGTCAAAGTAAAAAGTAATTGTAGATGGAATCAGTGGTTTTTAGATATGCGAGGAAATTCTTTCTTTAAAGCCTTGGCATCACATGAAAATATTGAAGTTAAAGGTATATAATTCTATAAATCTTTTAACACCATGGAAACTGCAGGCAAGATTACATGATAAGTATGTCATCGTTGATGATAAGATGTATGTATTAGGTGGAAGAAATACTATGAATTTATTTTTAGGAGAATATATGGAAGAGAAAAATATTGATCGAGAATTATTTGTATATGAGACACAGGAGAATAAAAATGCTTCGATTCATCAGTTAAAAGATTATTTTAACAGTGTATGGAATCTTTCTGACAGTAAACAGTATACATGTGAAAAAAATAAATAAAAAGATAGAGGAAAGTATGCATCAGCTAGAAGAAAGATATAAAAACTGCAGAAACAATATCCAGATGCCTATAAAAAATGGAATTATGAACAAAAAAACAATAGAAACAGATAAGATTACGTTGCTTTCTAATCCGATTGAGGCAGAGAATAAAGAACCTTATATGTGGTATGCGATTACACAGCTGATAAAACAGGGAAACGATACGACAATTGTGACTCCTTATATTATTTGTGGAAAGGAAATGTATCGTGATTTAACAAATCTAACGAAACAGAAGAAAAAAGATTGATATTATCACAAATGATGTAGCCAGCGGCGCCAATCCATGGGGATGCAGTGACTACTTAAATCAAAAGAAAAAGATATGGAATACAGGCGTACAGGTATATGAATATATGGGAGAGCATTCTAGTCATACCAAAGCATTGTTAATTGATGATGAGATGAACCTTGTTGGATCATATAATATGGATATGAGAAGCACTTATCAGGATACAGAGTTAATGCTTGCGGTGGATTCTAAAGAATTAAATAAACAGATGAGACAGGAAGTAGAAGAAAATAAAACGTATAGTAAAACAATGGGAAAAGATGGAGAATATTTCTATGGAAAGAACTATGTTCCTAAAGAATTAGGGATTGGGAAAAAATCATGTATAGTATCTTTCGTATAATAACAGTACCGATTCGAGGATTTTTATAAAAGATGAACTTAATTGTATCATCTTTTTTTACATAAGAATATTGTCTTAAATTGTAGATATATTGAAAATTTTAAAAATTCTTTTAGAACGCTAAGCAAAATGTATAAAAAACAAGTGAATATTTTTATATACTTTGCAAGCGATTACATGATATCTTTTCTATGTGAGATACGAGGAGGAAAAATATGAAGAAAAAGAAACAACTATTGAAGGTATTCAACCTTACAATGGCTGCTGCAATGGTTAGCACACCCGTCTTATCAAATATTTATACAGTATCTGCAAAGGAACAGACTGTAGATACAACAAAGAAAAAAACACAGAAACAAGTGGTTTATGAAGATGGGGTTTATGATGAATGGAAAGGGCAAAATGTACAAGAAGGCGATTCTTCTAAGGTAGAAGATGGATGGCTTCATATTGTATCAGCTCCAGGGGATAGAAACAATCCTGGAACAAATCCTTATATGACAGTCAATCCAAATACGTTTGATTTTACAAAAGAAGGATATTTCTGAATTTACGATGAAGTCAAATAATGAAAACACCAATATCAATAACAGTGATCGTTTTGGTATTTATTTGGGATATAATACTGATCAAAATGGTATGTATATCGGCTATGATAATGGTGGATGGTTCTGGCAGAAATATAAAGATGGCAATGGTGACTGGTATCAAGGAACTAGAGAAGCTGCTCCAAAAAAAAAGGTGTGGAATATAAAGTACGCGTGGAATGGACATCTGATCATAAAATGAGTTTTAAATTAAATGATAAAGTAATCTTTGATAAAGAAGACTTCTCTGGAATCTTTGCATCTATGGGAAATCAGATTGCGATTAAAGCAGGTTCATGGGGAAATAGTGGTTCTAATATTCTATTGAAAGATATTCATTATCCTGGACAAAAAAGAAGCAGAAAAAAGTTAATGTAACAGGAAAAATTCTTGACGCAGAGGGTAATGCGATAAAAGATGCTTTAGTTAAAGCAGGATCAGAAAGTGTAAAAACAGATATATCAGGTAATTTTGAAGTAAGCCTTCAACCGGGGAACATACATGGTATCTGTTTCTGCACAAGGATATGAAACTTATACAGATGAAATAACAGTAGGTAGAGATGGATTAAATCTGGGGAAATTAAATTAACAAAGGCTCCAGAACTAGTAACAGAAACATTATCTACTCCATACATGGATGTTTCTATTAATAAAAACTTCCCAAGTGTTCAAAAATATGTAATGAAAGAAGGAGATTTGAAAAATAAAACATTCTATGGTCAAACTTCTAATATAAATACGATTCGTATCAATGGAGAAGATATAAAACTTTCAGCAGACGATGTTAAATTTACGGTTAATGAGGGTAAAACACAGGCAACTTATAAAATGCATGTATACAATAATAAACTCAATAAAGAGGAAAGAACAATTGATGCTGATATTACAGCTGTTTTATCAGTAAAAAGATGATGCTTTATCCTTTGAAATTACAGATGTTAAAAATAAATTGAATGAAGAATATACAGATGAAAATGGAAAACATATTTATGCAATTCAAAGCATTGAAATTCCAAATCATAGTTTGATTTCAGTTAACAGTGATCAGAAAGGGGCAAACTTAAAAGGTGCCGCAATGTCTTCAAACACAACCATTAGTGGTGATGAATATATTGAAGTCAATGATAAAACCGCATCTGGAAACAGAGATTATATGTATGCATTTATCTCTAATGATGAAATGAGCGCAGGGCTTTGGAGTAATGCAGAAAATGAAGGACGTGCTGTTTCTGTTGGGGTATCTGGAGGAAGTCACAACACAAGAGTTATGGCAACTACAGAAGAAAAAAGATGGACATGTATCACTAGGTCTTTCTAGTACGAAATGGTATTGGCATAGAGAAGAAAAAGATTCTAAAGGGAAATGGCATTTAGTACAAGAAACTGCAAATCCACAGGCAAAAATTACGATTGCAGGAAATATCAATGGAGATAAAGAAATCGACTGGCAGGATGGTGCTGTTGCTTTCCGTGATATTATGCATAACCCATATAAGAGTGAAGATGTTCCAGAACTTGTTTCTTATCGAATTGCGATGAATTTTGGTGGGCAGGCACAAAACCCATTCTTAACAACACTGGATAATGTAAAACGTGTCGCAATGCACACAGATGGACTTGGACAATCTGTATTATTAAAAGGATATGGAAATGAAGGTCATGACTCAGGTCATCCGGATTATGCAGATATTGGACAAAGAATCGGTGGAGAAAAAGATATGAATACCTTAATGGAAAAAGGTGCAGAATATGGTGCTAGATTTGGTATTCATGTCAATGCTGGTGAAATGTATCCAGAAGCAAAAGCATTTAATGAAGATTTAGTTCGTCGTGATGCAAATGGAAACCTTCGTTATGGCTGGAACTGGATTGACCGGGGTATTGGAATTGACAGCGTATATGACTTAGGAACAGGATCAAGAGAAAAACGTTTTGATGAACTGGAAGAAAAAGTTGGACAAAACCTTGACTTTGTTTATGTAGATATTTGGGGAAATCAAACAGGTGGAAGCGATGATTCATGGCAGACACGTAAATTATCAAAAGAAATTAATGATAATGGATGGAGAATGGCTACAGAATGGGGTTCTGCAAATGAATACGATTCTACATTCCAGCATTGGGCAACAGACCTTACATATGGAGGTTATACACTAAAAAGGTGAAAACAGTGAAGTAATGCGTTTCTTACGCAACCATCAAAAAGATTCTTGGGTAGGAGATTATCCAAATTATGGTGGAGCAGCGATTGCGCCTTTACTTGGCGGATATAATATGAAAGACTTTGAAGGATGGCAAGGTCGTAACGACTATGATGCTTATATTAAAAATATTTACACACATGATTTAACTACAAAATTTATTCAGCATCATGAAATTGTAGATTGGGAAGATGGAAAATCATTTACTGCTACAAATCCAGATGGTAAACCTTATACATGGACACCAGAAATGAAGATTACTTTAAAAGATGGCAAAGATACTTTAGTTCTTGAAAGAGGTTCTGATGATCCAAATGATCCTGCATATAGAGATAGAACGATGACATTAAATGGCAAAGTAATTTCTAAAGGTGCTGTATCAAGAGGAGATACAGGTGCTAAAGGAACAGAAACTTATTTATTGCCTTGGTTCTGGGATGCGAAAACAGGTGATCCTGTAAAATCCGAAGATGAAAAACTTTATCATTGGAATACACAGGGAGGTACTAGCGAATGGGATCTTTCCTGATAGCTGGAAAGACTTAAAAGATGTTAAAGTTTATAAACTTACAGATTTGGGAAAAACAGAAGAAAAACAGTACCAGTAAAAATGGAAAATTACATTAGAGGCTGAATCTGAAGTTCCTTATGTTGTATATAAAGGTGAAAAGGAAATCTTGATATTACATGGAGTGAAGGAATGCATATCGTAGATGCAGGATTCAACAGTGGTCATTTTGATGCATGGACAAAACAGGGAAGTGGAAAAGCAGAAATTGCGAAGAGTCAATACAGCAATCCAATGATGAAATTAAGTGGTGAAGTGTCAATGACACAGACATTGACAGATTTAACTCCGTGAAAGCAATATGGTATTGGTTGGTGTTGATAATCGAAGTGATGCAAAAGCAGCAATGACTGTTAAATCAGGCGATAAAGTATTAGATTCTAACTATACAACAAGATCAATTGCGAAAAATTATGTAAAAAGCATATACACATAGCAATGCAAGTGCAACGGTTGATGGAAGTAGTTATTTCCAGCATATGTATGTACATTTTACAGCTCCACAATCAGGAGAAGTTACATTAACACTATCTCGTGATGCAGGAGAAGGAGCAACATACTTTGATGATGTACGTATTGTAGAAAATGAAGCTAAAAATATAACAAAAATGCAGATGGTGAAGTTGTTAAATTTGAACAGGATTTTGAAAACAATGTACAGGGAATTTATCCATTTGTTGTTAGTGGAAGTGAAGGCGTAGAAGACAATCGTATTCACCTTTCTGAATTGCATGCCCATATACACAAGCTGGATGGGATGTAAAGAAAATGGATGATGTACTTGATGGAAACTGGTCTGTAAAAGTAAATGGATTAACACAGAAAAATAATCTAATTTATCAAACAATTCCACAAAACTTCCGTTTTGAACTGTAAAAAATATAAAGTAAGCTTTGATTATCAAACAGGAAGCGAAGGAACCTATGCGGTTGCTGTTGGAAATGGAGAATACAATGGCAATGTAGAATTAGATGAATTGCCTATGTCTATGGGTAAAGATAAAGATGGACATTATACAACAGAAATTATTGGAGATGCAAGTGGACAAACATGGTTTGGTATTTATTCCACAAATAAAGCTCCAGATTTACAGGGAACAAGTGGTTCAGCAGCAAACTTTGGCGGTTATAAAGAAATTGTATTAGATAATGTCGTAATTGAACAGGTAAAAGAAACAATCAATGAAAGTAGTTTGAATGATTTAATCAAAGAAGCAGAATCAAAATATAATAAAACAGATTATGAGCCAGAAGTATGGAATGCATTCCAAAAAGAAATCGCAAAAGCTCGTGTAGCTTTAGATAAGGATAACGTTACACAAGAAGATATTGAAGAAGCGTTCTATGCATTAAGAGGTGCTATGGTACGAATGGATAAATCTGCTGGTGTTGATGCAAGCGATGATTCTAGGGATATTGCGACAGATGGAATGAAAGCAACGGCTGGAAATGAACAGGCAACATCAGGTAATGAAGGCCCTGCAAAAATGTACTAGATGGTGATGATGGAACAATCTGGCATACAAGCTGGGGTGGAACTGCACAGACTAATCAGTGGATCGACATTGCGTTGAAAGAACCAACAACAGTTGCAGGATTAAGAATGTTGCCTCGCTCTAGTGGAAACAATGGAGTTATTACAGAAGCGAAAATTTGGGTAAAAACAAAAGATAATAAAGATTATCAAAAAGTAAAAGATGCTGCATTTGGCACAAAAAGGATGGCAGGCTATAGATTTTGATGCAGTTGAAGATGTAACAAATGTAAAAAATACAGCCAACAAAAACAATTGGAGATGCAGCAAACAAATATGCATCAGCAGCAGAAATTCGTCTGATGAGCGAAAAGATTGATCAGCCAATTGTTGTTGATAAATCTGGATTGCAAACAGCAATCGATGCAGCTAAAAAGCTAAATGAAAAAGATTATACCCAGAGTCTTGGAAAGTATTACAGGAAAAATTAGAAAAAGCAGAAAATGTAATGAAAGATGCTGCTGCAACAGATTATGATGTATTATTAGCAACAGTTAATTTAGCAGAAGCTATCCGGGGGGACTTGATCCTATTACAGAACCAGAACCGGAGAAGTAGATAAAACGGAATTAAATAAAATTAATTGCATCTTATGCAAATTTAAAAGCATCTGATTATACAAAAGAAACTTGGGCACCATTTGAAAAGGCATACCAGTATGCAAAAGAAATGTATGAAAAAACAAATGCTACACAAGCTGAAGTTAATAAAGCTGTTTCTGGATTAAAAGCAGCATATGCAGGTTTGCAAAAAGTTTCTGTTGCAGATAAATCAGTGTTAAAAGATTTCTATGAAGATTGCTTGAAATTCTATAAACAAAGTGATTATTCAGTTGAAAACTGGAAAGAATACCAGACAGTATTAAAAGAAGTAAAAGCTGTTCTTGATAATCCAAATGCTACACAAGCTGATGTGGATCGTGCCTTGAAAAAATTAATCAATATTACAGCGAAATTAAATGCTGAACTGGATGATCCAAGTACAGCACCAAAAAAATCCTATTACAGATAAAGATAATGTAATGGATAAAGATGATAAGGAAGATGTTAAAACTGGATATATTGAAAAACCAGTCGTTTGGGGAATAGCAGGAATGTCTTCTATTCTAGTAGCAATGTTTGTTGCTATGAAGAAAAAAGAGTAAAATAAAAAACATATGATGTTATAAATTTATTCTTTCCATGTTAATAAAAGGCCTAGACAGTTTGTTCTGTTTGGGCTTTTTGGATTTCATAGAATACTTTTGGTATGATATAATTCAATTCTGGGAGTATTAGTCATGAATAACTATATGCACTATTATCATAACTGCTATGACAATAAATAAAAATTAACATTAATGATTTTCAAAACTGTTATATTTTGACAGTATAAGAAGTATGTGTTAGATAAGAAAATAAATCAAAATTAAGATAAACTTTCTATTGTTCATTACTTTGAAATTGATGAATAGAAAAAAGAAAAGCGAGAATATCAAAATCTCGCTTTTTCTCTATTTATTTGCATGAAGTTTATCTAAAAACTTCTCAATACGATCCAATGCTTCTTTTATATGTTCAATACTATATGCATAAGATACACGAATAAAACCTTCACCTGCTTCTCCAAAAGCAGTTCCTGGAACACAGGCAACATGCTGTTCCTGTAATAGTTTTTCACAAAATTCATCACTTGTTAATCCAGTAGAGCGAATATCCGGAAAAATATAAAACGCCCCTGTGGAAGATGAGTTGTTAACCCTAAACGATTAAATCCCTTGGTTATATAATTTCTTCTAGCAAGATAAGATTCACGCATTTCCTGCACATGGATATCTCCATTACGCATGGCATCAATTGCACCATATTGTGCAGGCGTAGAGGCTGACATAATGATATATTGATGAATTTTATTCATTGCCTTGATAAAAGTTTTATTTCCCGGGACATACCCTAATCTCCATCCGGTCATCGCATAGGCTTTTGAAAAACCACTAATGATAATAACCTGATCTTTGATTTCATCGAAATTAGCCAAAGAATAGAAACTATCATCATAGGTAAGTTCTGCATAAATTTCATCGCTGATAACGATCAATTCATGTTCTTTAATAATTGGCACTAGTTTTTCATAATCTTCTTTTGTCATCACACCACCTGTTGGATTACTAGGAAAATTAATCAATAAAACTTTTGATTTTGGTGTGATAGCAGCCAATAACTTTTCTGGTGTTAGTTTAAATTGATCTTTTTCTTCCAGCTGTACATAAACTGGCTTTGCTTTTGCATAGCTGAACACCGAGTATAGGCTACATAGCTTGGCTGTGTTAAAATGACCTCATCATCGATATCCACAAAGGCACGTAAGGTAATATCAATACCTTCACTTCCTCCAACTGTAACGATTACATTATCATTTGGATCATACTCTAAATGAAATCTTCTCTTCATATAAGAACAGATTTCTTCACGTAAACTAAGAAGTCCCTGATTTGCGGTGTAATGTGTTTTTCCACTTTCGATAGAATAGATAGCTGCTTCTCGAATATGCCAAGGAGTATCAAAATCCGGTTCACCTACACCAAGAGAAATTACATCTTCCATATCATTCGCCAAATCAAAGAAACGACGAATCCCACTTGGTTTGATTGTACGAACTGTTTCACTTAAATAAGATTCATAATCTCTCATGGTGTCACAACCAATCTTTTTCTCAGCTCTATCCTCTTCATCAAAAATAACACCATTGATTTTATATTGTTTTAATACAAAAAAGTAGAAGTGGAGGTAACATGGTCGGTAGTAGCCAGTTTTGCGCCAACAAAATTAGATATTTCCTGCATTGTCTTTCCATAGATAATTACAATGAATTCACTTTTACCACTCATTAAATACATCGTATCCACTTCTGGATAACGATAAATATTTCTCGCAATGCGATCGTATCCATAATCTCTTTCAGGGGCGACCTCTACTTCAATCATAGCCATAACTTTATCTTTGTTTGTTTTATCCCAGTTAATGATTGTATGATAACCACATATAATTTTTTCTTTTCCATATCCTTCATGGTATGGATAACACTTTCTTCATCTTCTAATAAGATGTCCGCAAGATCTCTAGTATCATATCTTGCGTTTGTCTCTAATAAAGACAACAGCATTTCTTTTTTATTCATAGCATTCACCTTCTTTAAATATATTGTCTATATTTTACTCCTTGCAATACAATTAGTAAATATAAAACATAAGGTTTCATACGATAATAGGATATGTAAGATATAGAAGAATAATGAATGTAGATAGAGAAAAGACTTGAAAAGATTGATATACTATAAAACACCAAACAAAGAATGAAAACGCTTAAATAGTTGTTGAAAAAAAATCAAAATAGTTGTAAAATGTAATTGTAAATATCACATTAAGTATAAATCCTAGAAGAGGGATATTTGGCTGATATGCCTTTTATTTTTATAATAGAAGAAAGGGACATTTACATAGTTTTATAAACGAAAAGTATGAACATCGACTGGGAGAGGAGGAAAAACTATGGCAATCTATGATATATTATATGAGGTGAAAGATAAAAGAGAAGAGGATAAGCGGAATCAGTGATTTTAATGGATTTTTAGAAGACTACCTTTCCATCATTGAAACAAATGAAGAAATGAAAGAAACGAAAGAAGTTTTACAGGCTTTATTTGAAGAAGATAATGATTTACGAATTGTATGTAACTTAAGATTAAATATAAATAAAGATGCAATTGCAAATCAGATTATTCGATATAAAGATGCATTTAAACTTCCTAAAGAAACAATATGCTGTCCATATATCGTATATGGAAATTTTGACGGAGAGCAAAAGCATTAATTTTAACAATAGGGATAAAGAAGAATACATACTTGCAAAGGCACTTTACTATGTCATTAGTGAACCAGAAAATGAGTATGAAGGAACTAGAAATGAAATTATAGCCATGAGTGTTTCAAAGGAAACGATTAGTAGAATGCTGGAGAGTGTAACAGCCTTCTTCCATCAGCATAGAAAAGCTGGTATTGTACAAAGACAACTGGATTCCATCGTTTTTGACAGTTATGATGAAATGTATGAAATGGCAAATGCGATGGCACAGGAACAAAAAGAACATATAAAAGATATCTTATTAGCAAGTGAAGATAAAGAATCTGCAATTTATCAAATCATTGTAAAATGGTTTTTGATGAAGAAATTTTCTTATGTGCAATATATGATGGATAAAAATACATTGCATAAATTATATGAAGGAAATGTGAAAAAACAACGTCAAGTCGCAAAAGAGAAAAGTGATGCAATCTGTTTTATTTCTCTGAGTGAACTTTGGAAACTAACGAAAGAACTAGATAGTTAGAAGGTGTCGAAAGATACCTTTTTTTCTTTTGAAATGGAAGATAAGATGACGGAAAGACTACAAAACTATTCTGTTGTGATGTAAAATCATACCATATAAAAATGTAATGTACTTTATGAGGATACGATTATAGGAGGATTTATGAAATATTGTGAACAGTGTGGAAATAAACTTATATTAAAAAAAATATAGAAAAAGAAGGGGAGATACCTTATTGCAGTTCTTGTGATAAACTATATTTTCCGATGTTTAATACAGCAGTATCGATGATTGCGTTAAATCCTCAAAAAGATAAGATACTGTTAATTAAACAGTATGGAAAAAAATCGTAATATACTAGTAGCTGGTTATGTGAATAAGGGCGAAAATGCAGAAGAAACGATACAAAGAGAGATGAAAGAGGAAATAGGAAGAGATATTATTTCTTATCAATATTTAAAAAGCTCTTATTATGAAAAAAACAAATACGCTTATGTTGAACTTTGCTGTTGTTTTGGATAGTGAAACTTTAGATATAGATAAAGAAGAAGTAGATGAAGCAAAGTGGTTTTCCTTTGAAGAAGCTAAAAATGAGATTGCGAAAATTCTTTGGCAGAGCAGTTTTGTTGTATTTTCTTGATACGTATAAAAAACGTGAAGGTATAAAAAAAAGAGGATTACTCCTCTATCGTATGAACTTCCACATCAAGTAAGATTTCTTTTTTGAAACTGTGCCTGATATTTTCCATTTGTGATTTCTAAAATATCGTCGTTTACATCTGTTTTTGATAAAAGGTATAACAAACTTCTTCGCCATACTGCTTATCACTTATCTCAATTTGATGACTTCTAAAGTAATAATCAAGTTTACCGACCAAATCATAAGAAAAAGATAGGGTATATTCCTGCATGATTTCTTTTTGTGTTAATACAGCATGATCAAGTGCATTGGCAACACTTTTTGAATAAGCACGAATCAATCCGCCTGCACCTAATTTAATACCTCCAAAATAGCGAACAGTTACCGCAAAGGGTATCTTGCATATTTCGATTTGTTAAACACTCCAGCATAGGTACACCAGCTGTTCCACCCGGTTCACCATCATCATTGCTTCTTTGGATTTCATTATGTTCTCCAATGATAAAAAGCATAGCAGTGGTGTCTGGCATTTGGGTGTTCTTTTTTTATTTTAAGATATATTCTTTCGCATCTTCTTCACTAAATGTTTTATGCAAATAACAAAGAAAACGACTTTTTTTTTAATTTCTAATTCTTCCATATGGTCTTCTTTTAATCGATACATATTTCTCACCACCTGTATTTTATCATAGAAAACTGGTTTTAGAAAAGAACTGTAAGCATGGTATGATATGCATTGCTTATTTCTCAGCAAAAGTGCTAGAAAATAGAAAAATCCAAAGGGAAATTTAGATGCTGTATTGGAAACTTATAATATAGCTTGTAATTTTATATAGGATTTTCCTTGTTATTTTCAACTTTTCTTATTTCTTTCCATTCATCTTCTAAAATAGACATGATAATGCTGTTTGCATAAGTTTCTCCATCTAAAACAGCATCTCGAAGAATACCTTCCTGTTTAAATCCAGCTTTCAAGTAACAGTGTTTTTGCTCTTGGGTTAAAATCAAAAACATCAAGTTCTAAGCGATGAAGTTTCAGATATTCAAAGGCAAAATCTCGAATACATCTTACTGCCCAGCTGCCAATGCCTTTTTCTCGTGCATTGGCTGAAAAGATGGCAATACGAAAATTAGCACAGCGAAGTCTATGATCTATTTCATTTATTACAACTTCTCCTATGATATCCTGATTAGGGGAAAGAATGAGAAATAGATAGAAGTCTTCGTTTTTAATTGCGTTTTGAAAGAAAGCTTTGACTTCTGCTTTTGTATATTTCTCTTTAGAGCCAGTTAAGCGAATGACTTCTTTATCAGGAGGACAAAAACTATTGTTGAAGTATGGTTCAAAATCACTAGGCTGTGCAAAACGAATAGTAAAATTATTTTTTTGCCAGATAAGATTTGGTTTCATATACGATTACCTCTTTACATTTTTTAATTGTTTTTACGATGAAGATGTTTAAATTACAACTTTTTAAAAGATAGTAAAAGCATCATAGGACGACGCATTTCATCTTTCATACCTTCCAAATGCATCATAGATTGTGGAGGTTTTGGTTCTATGATATGTTGAAGCATAAATCCTTTTGTGGTAGAGTATTAAGATACGTTGTTAGTGTTCTATGATATTTGATTACTTTCTCTCCTAAAAAACAGCTTCTCGCTTTCCTTCATAATAATAGTTATCTACTGGAAAATGAAGGATATTTCCGTTTTCATCATAATACCAGTCCTGTGTGCCATAGGAAGTAAAAGACAGGATGTTCAACAGAGAATACAAATTCTCCACCTTGTTTTAGCCATTTGGAAATATTGTTTGCCAGGGATTCAAAATCTTTTACGTAATGGAAAGCCAAAGAACTTATGATAACATCAAAGGATGCTTCTTCAAAATCTAAATCCTCCATTGCGATACATTGATACTCTGTTTTTTTCATCCTTGTTTTTCTGTTTTGCGATGTTTAGCATTTTATGGGATATATCTATTCCTAAAACAGAAGCAGCACCATGATTTGCAGCATATTTACAATGCCAGCCATAGCCGCATCCTAAATCAAGAACCTTTTTATCATGGAAATCTGGAAGAATTTTTTGTAGTTCATGCCACTCTCCAGCACCTTCTAACCCTTTTTTAGAACGTTCCATTTCACTGTATTTTTTAAAAATTGTTCCTCATCATATTTGTTTTCTTTCATATGTTTTTTTTCTCCTTATAAATATATGATTTTTACTGTTATTCTTATTTGCTATACGAGAATTTAGAAAGAATTTAAGCCTGAAAATATTCTTTATTTTTATATATGGTAGTAATAGAAACGATGATAGCTAATAGCTCTGCGATAGGAACAGCAAGCCAGATGCCATCAACGCCCATAAGCTCTGGAAGGATAAGCAAGGCAGCAATCAAAAACACAAATGTTCTTAAAAGATAGCATTGCGGATACTTTTACCATTGGAAAATGCAGTAAACATACTTGAAGAAAAGATATTCATACCTGTAAATAAGTAACTGATAGAAAATAAGAAGAAGCCGTGGGGTAATCGCAAATACTTCACTGTCGGGACTTGTAAATACAGAAATGATAGAGTAGCAAACAGGATGGCAATAAGAAACATTGCAAGAGATAAACAGAAATGATACCTATGCTCATTTTTGAATAATTTTTTTATTTGTACTTTGTTGTTGTTTCCATAATTGTAAAACTAAATACAGGAGCAATACCAGAACTGAATCCCATGAAAATAGAAGTAAGCAAGAACTGTGCATATAAGACAATCGTAATTGCCGCTACACCATTTTCTCCCATATACTTCAACATGATTTTATTAAACAATAAAGTAACAATCGCAATGGCAAGGTTTGTAACCATTTCAGAAGAACCATTTGTACATGTTTTTAATAATACATTTTTATCAAAGACAGGCTTTATCAAATAAAGTGTTCCTTTACGATTCAATGCAAAATAAAGAAGTGAGATGATTGCAGGAAGAGCATAACCTATAGAAGTTCCTATGGCGGCTCCAGCTACTCCCCATTTGAAGAACTACGATAAACAAATAGTCAAAAACGATATTGGATACACCACCTAATATGGTTAAAGCTAAACCTAGATGCGGCTTGCTGGCAGTAACGAAAAAGGTTTGAAACAACATTTGTACAATTGTCAATGGACATGCTAGAAGCAAGATAAATAGATAATCATAACAATATGAATATAACTTAGGAGTTCCACCTAAAATCTTAATGATTGGCTCTATCCATAACAGTCCAATAATCATAACAATAAAACCAACAATGATGCCGACCATAACGATCATTGAGAAGTTTTGTTTTGCTTTTCTAGGTTCTCCCTCTCCCATGTTTTTCATAATAATGGCACTTCCTCCAGTTGCCAGCATGATGGCAATTGCGATAATAATACTTGAATGGGGAATACGATATTTAAAGCAGATAAAGCATTTTCACCAACAAAGTTTGATACAAAAACAGCATCTGTCATTTGGTATAAAGACATAAATACAAGCATAATACAGGTAGGTGCTGTAAATTTTAATAATGATGTGATGGTAAAGTTTTGTGCTAATTTATTTTCCATTAAAAATCTCCTTTATATAACTTTCTTCAATTTCCTTTAGTATTTTAGAAAAGATTTCCTGTTCTTCTATAGAAAACTGTTCATTTACTTTTTGCATAGCTTTATATAAAGCTTTGTCATACTGTGTATAGATGTCTTTGATTTCTTCTTCTAGATGTAAATAGTAGACTCGCTTATCCTGTTTGCTTTTGTTGCTTGATTAAAAGTCCCTGCTTAACCAGTTCATTCACTTTTAAGGTAACGGCAGACTTGGAAATATGAAGTGTTTGTGCAAGTTGTGTGATCGTACATTTTGGTGTCTGGGCAATAAGATTCAAATACAGCAGGCTATTGTATGTGATATTCAGATTCTTGAATTTTTCATTCATTAGTTGAAGCTCGTTTACACTCATTGTGTAGAAAAAATGATTAAGAGTATCTTTTAAAAGCATAGTATCCTCCTTTATAGTTAAGTAAATTTAATTATAATTACTTAACTATTTTAGTGGCTTTCCTTTTTTGTCAATTTTTCTTCATAACGCTGCATCATGATTTTTATAAAAAAACAGGAAGAATTATACAATGTAAGATGAGGATAGGAATGTATAGATGTAAAATTTTTCAAAACTATTAGAAATGTCTAGATAAGCTTTTTTTAAGTGTGAATTTTGTTAAAATAGGTACGGAGGTAATAATATGAGATCTGCGATAGTTTTAGCTGCCGGTAAGGGCACAAGAATGAAATCAGATAAATGCAAGGTCATGCATGAAGTTTTGCATAAACCAATGATTGGCCATATTGTAGAAAGCTTAAGAAAAGCAAATGTTGATCGTATTGTGGTTGTGGTAGGTCATGGAGCAGAAAGTGTCAAAGAATATTTGAAAGATAGCGTTGAATATGCTTTGCAGGAACCCCAGCTTGGAACAGGACATGCGGCAATGCAGGCAGAAATGCTGAAGGAAGAAAAGGCGATACCATCATTTTATGTGGGGATGGTCCATGCATTCAAAGTGAAACGATTTTAAAGGTATTTGAAGCAAACAAAGATCATGCCTGCAGTGTTGTTACAGCAGTGCTGGAAGATGGTGCACGTTATGGAAGAATCGTTCGTAATGAAAAAATCTAGTTGAAAAATTGTTGAAGCAAAGATTGCAGCAGTGAAGAACTGGAAATTAAAAAGAAATCAATACTGGAATTTTCTGTTTCAAAATGAGTTGTTGTTTGAAGGGTTAAAGGAAATCAAAAACAACAATGCACAAAATGAATATTACTTAACAGATTTAGTAGAAATCTTTAATAAAAAAGGATTATCTGTAAATGCTATGGTTGTTGATGATGTAGATGAAACTATGGGTGTCAATGATCGTGTGGATCTTCGAAAGCACAGAAGTGGCTGAAACAGCATGTGAATAAAAAAACACATGATGAATGGTGTTACGTTAATTGATCCAGATAATACGTATATCGATACAGAAGTAAGCATTGGGGTAGATAGTGTGATTTATCCAAATGTGCATTTGGAAGGAAACACAGTGATTGGAAACAATGTAACTATTTTCCCTAATTCTTATCTGCGTAATGCAGTTATTGAAGATGGTGCTGTGATTGACAGCAGTAAAGTAGTAGAAAGCAAAGTTGGGGCAAATTCTACTGTTGGACCAATGTCTCATTTAAGAAATAACACAGTAGTAGCTTCTAATTGTCGTATTGGTAACTTTGTGGAATTCAAGAATACAAACTTTGGAGAAGGAAGCAAATGTGCACATTTAACTTATGTTGGAGACAGCGATGTTGGAAAAGGTGTGAATTTTGGCTGTGGAGTTGTTACGGTCAATTATGATGGAAAAACAAATTCCGTACGACAATTAAAGATGGGGCTTTCATTGGAAGCAATTGTAACTTGATTGCGCCGGTAACCATTGGAGAAAATGCTTTTGCTTGCGGCTGGTTCTACCATTACATCTTCTGTTGAAGATGGAGATATGGGAATTGCAAGATCACGTCAGTCCATAAAAAAGGTTATGGAACAGTATATAAAACAAATAAATACAAGTATTTGGAAAAAAGGAGAAGAAAATGGAAAACAAAGCGGTTGTATTTGCGTTAACATCTAGTGTAGGAGTAGCAAATGAAATTGTTGCTCAGTTGGGTATCCCTTTAGGGTTATGTGAAGTAAAACACTTTTGCAGATGGGGAAATTATGGTAGAACTTGAGAATCTGTACGTGGTAAAAATGTATATATCGTACAGTCTACATATGCAATCCTGTATCCAGCAACTTAATGGAAGTGCTGATTGCGATTGATGCATGTAAACGTGCAAGCTGCACATATCACAGTAGTAATGCCATATTTTGGATATGCAAAGACAGGATCGTAAAGCAAAACCAAGACAATAATTACTTCTAAATTAGTCGCAACATTACTGGAAACAGCAGGAGCTAACCATGTTATGACAATGGAAATTGCATGCTACACAGATTCAGGGATTCTTCAATGTACCTGCAGATGATATTTCTGCAATCTGTATCATTGGAAAATACGTACAGTCTTTAAACTTAGAAGATATCGTTGTCGTTTCTCCTGACCATGGTGGAACAACACGTGCAAGAAAACTTGCTGAAATGCTGCATGCCCAATCGCAATCATTGATAAACGTCGTCCAAAAACCAAAATGTAGCAGAAGCTATGAACTTGATTGGGGATGTAGAAGGAAAAACTGCAGTTATCGTTGATGATATCGTAGATACTGCTGGAACATTGACTGCAGGAATCAATATGCTTCGTGATAAAAGGGGCAAAAGCTGTATATGCAAGCTGTGTCCATGGTGTATTATCTGGACCTGCAATTGATCGTTTTAAAAGCTGCAAATCTTGATGGATTCATTTGTACAAATACAATTGAACAAAATGATAAACTTCCACTATATGACAAAATGCATGTATTGTCTGTAGGACCTGTACTTGGAAATGTTATCAAGGCAATGGAAGAAAATAAACCAGTAAGTGAAGTTGTTGCAGAATACGCAGGAAACTAAGAAGAAATAAATCGTCTGCGGCAGACAGAAAGGAAATTCATATGCTGGAACATTTTATTGCATCGTTACTTCCAGAAATCATATCCTTATTTGAGCTGATAGGAATTATCGTTATCAGCTGTGGAGCTGTAAAGGCATTCTATTATTACATACATTCATTCTTTACAAAGAAAAGGTATCCTATTCGAATCGAATTAGCCAATGCATTGGCATTGGGGTTGGAATTTAAAATGGGAGCCGAAATTTTAAAAACGGTACTTGTAAGAAGTCTGAATGAAATCTTGATTTTAGGTTCTATTATCCTTTTAAGAGCTATGCTTTCTTTGATGATTCATTATGAAATTAAAGCGGAGGCACAGCATGGTTCAAAGGATGAAGCATCGTTTAATAATTATTAGAATCACAAAAGGTGGCATTTGCCACCTTTTTAGTCGTTTGTTTGAAGCCAAACTAGTTTTTTGATGCTCTTGTAGCGGCTGTATATGCCATTTCTTTTTTTCTCTTTTCCCCAAAAATTACCATAAACAAGTACATGATCCCATTCAGATCCTTGTGCTTTATGAATGGTAATCGCATATCCAAAATCAAAATGATGTGCAGTAGCTAGAAAATCTCTTAATCCATCAACTTCTTCTTCCATTTCTGTGTTGATTTCAAGAAATGGACAAAGATTAATTCTAGTTTGGAAATAGATTTCATCAAATCCATCCGCTTTTAAGCGAACATCCATATATTGATTATAAAATACATTCTTGTCTAAATGAATTTTATAAATTTCATCAACAGTAAAAATCATACCATTGACTAAGGCAAACTCCTGTAGATCTTCATCAAGGACATCCCAATGATTATCTAAACTAATAAGTTTATCTCCTTTTTCCGGGATGGGATGTGTAAAGCCTAAATGCTTGCGCATACCGGCATTGATTTTCTTGCGCATTTTATTCGTACCGCATAATACTTGATCTGCTTGTAAATAATCTTGTACACTTGCTCTTCGTGCAGGCATACAAAGCAAATCTAATTCGTGATAATTTCCTTTCCAGCTTCCCGTTTCACGAATTTGTGTCGCAAAAGAGATAATGTTACTATCTTTTCCCTGACGAAATATGTCTGTAAGAAGAAAATCAGGTTTTAAATCAACACGATCATCCATAACTGGCTGTAACTGATAAGGATCTCCTAAACATAAGACTGGGATATCAAAAGATAAAATATCATCAAATAAGCGTTTCCCAACCATACTAATTTCATCAATAACAATTAATTTAAAAGAACCATGCAATTCATCTTTTAATCGAAAACGAAACTTTCCATTATAAACTTAACAATGGTTGTTTTTCCAGTCCCTGCCGCACCATAAATTGTAATTACGTTTTTCCTTTATGAAATAGTCGACAGGTACCTTCAATTGTTTCTTTTTGTTGAAGAGATAGAGCTTCATAGTTTAAAGATGTTTTTTTTCTTTGTTTGTTTTTGTATAGAAGGTATGTTTTCATTTTTTTGTCATGAATCCAATCTAAACCTTCTTTTGCGCTAGAAAAAGTTTTACAGTTTGCATGAGGATATTGTGTTTTTACTTTTTTCAAAGGCTTGTTTATCTAAAAAAAGGCTTTGATATTCTTTACATTTTAAAGCATAATACATACCTTAAAGCTCCTTTCTACTATGGATTAACAGGAGCAATTATATCATGTTAGCAGCACTTGGAAAAGCAGTTTATTTCCGTTGACAAAGAGAAGAAAATGCTTTAAAATACATAGCGTGCTATATAATAGAAGGTGAGAACATGGAAATACGAACAAGTATGTTAATCAAACAGCTATATTTTCTTCATCAGCAGCGATTAAATAAAATTTTTGTGAATTTGATTTAACTGCAACACAGACCTTTACTTTGATTTATTTATTTCAGTCAAGAGAAGCTGGGCGCAGTGTAAAGCAGAAAGATATTGAGCATAAAATGGAAATTTCAAATCCAACCGTAACAGGAATCTTAAATCGTCTAGAGCACAAAGGGTTAATTCAGCGTGTTGCGGATGAAAAAGATGCTCGAGTAAAACATATTGTTGTAACAGAAAAAGCATTGGAACTGGATTGTTTACTTCGACAAAAGTTTAATGAAGCGGATAAAGAAATGGTGGCATCCTTAAATGAAGAGGAAGAAAAACAACTCCAGGATATGTTGATGCGCATGCTGCACCCTTCTTCATGATATTTTTTAAGCACTTATATAGCAGGCTATTTAATTTAGAAAAGGAGATGGAAAAGCTATGATTAAACGAATATTAAAAGAAGTTAAAGAATATAAGAAAACTTCCTTTCTTGCTCCGCTATGCATGGTAGGAGAAGTCTTGCTGGAAATTTCTTTGCCTTTTTTGATGTCTTTTATCATTGATAAAGGTGTTGAAAAAGGAGATATGAAGTACTTTTATATGGAAGTATTATGATTGCTGCTGCTTTTGGTTCCTTGGTTTTTGGAGCATTATCTGGAAAATATGCAGCTCATGCATCTGCAGGGTTCGCAAAAATCTAAGAAAAGCAATATTTTACAATATACAGGATTTCTCTTTTCATAATATTGATAAATATTCCACTGCAGGACTTGTTACACGTATGACAACAGATGTTACGAATGTACAAAATGCATATCAGATGGTACTTCGTATGTGTGTACGTGCACCATTGTCTTTGATTTGTGCGATGGCAATGACATTTTTATTAATGCAGAACTGTCAACTGTATTTTTATATGCAATTGTTTTTTAAGTATTGTATTGTTTATTATCATACACTTTGCACATCCAATATTTTTACATGTTTTTTAATAAATATGATGAATTAAACGCAAGTGTACAGGAAAACATTACCAATGTACGTGTTGTGAAAGCATATGTAAAGGAAAAAGCATGAAATAGAAAAAATTTAACAAGGCTTCTTATAATATTTATAAACTATTTAAAAAAGCAGAAAATATTTTGATTTTCAACTCTCCATCAATGCAAATCAGTATGTATGGATGTATTCTAGCGATTTCACGGCTGGGAGCTAAGATGATTGTTGGAGGTTCATTGACAACCGGTGAAATGATGAGCATGATTACGTATACTACAACGATTTTAATGTCACTGATGATGCTTTCTATGATCATTGTTATGTTATCAATGTCTTTAGCTTCTGTGAGATCGTATTGGGGAAGTATTAAATGAAAAAAAGCGATATTGTATCACCTGAAAATGCTTTGACCAGTGTAGAAGATGGTTCTATTCGTTTTCATCATGTAGATTTTGCATATAGTGCGAAACAGAAAGAGCCTGTTTTAACGGATATCGATATTTCGATTGCTTCAGGAGAAAACCATTGGTATTTTAGGTGGGACAGGAAGTGGAAAGACTTCTTTTGTATCTTTAATTCCACGTCTATATGATGTGACTAAAGGAGAATTGTTTGTTGGCGGAAAATGTAAAAGAATATGATTTAGATGTTTTGCGTAATCAGGTATCTATGGTTTTACAAAACAATATTTTATTCTCTGGAACAATCAAGGAAAATCTTCGCTGGGGAATCCAAATGCCAGTGATGAAGAAATGATAAAAGCTTGTAAATTGGCACACAGGCGGATGAATTTATTAGGAAATTTCAGATGGATATGATACATATATTGAACAAGGTGGAAGCAATGTCTCTGGTGGACAGCGTCAAAGATTATGTATTGCCCGTGCCTTACTGAAAAAACCAAAAATCTTGATCTTAGATGATTCTACAAGTGCAGTTGATACCAAAACGGATTATTTAATTCGTAAAGCGTTTAGAGAAGATATTCCAGAAATCACAAAATTAATTATTTCTCAGCGTATTTCTTCTATTCAGGATGCTGATCGCATTATTGTTATGTATGATGGAAAAATTGATGGTATTGGAACACATGAGGAATTATTAAAAACAAATCAGATTTATAAAGAAGTATATGAAACACAGGTAAAAGGGGCGATGAAGAATGAGAGTACAAAAAAATCGCAGAGTAAAAAGCCGATCAGGAGACGATGAAGGTACTTGGGCGATTGATTGGTTATGTTCTTAAAATTATCGCTTCGCATGTATCTTTGTGTTGCTGTTTATTATTATTAGTTCATTGGCTTCTGTTACCAGTTCTTTGTTTTTAAAAAGTTTGATTGATGACTATATTACCCCTATCTTAGTGAGTGAGGGTGCAGCAGATTTTACTCCTTTATTTATTGCACTATGTAAAATGGCAGCTATTTATGGAGTAGGCGTTTTATCTACCTATTTATATGCACGTATTCTTATCAATGTGGCACAGGGGACAATGAAGCGTATTCGTGATGATTTGTTTTTCTCACATGGAGAAACTTCCAATTCGCTATTTTGATACAAATCCGCATGGAGATATCATGTCTGTGTATACCAATGATACCGATACCTTAAGACAGGTTATTTCACAAAGTATTCCACAGTTTCTGGCATCATTGATTACTGTTGTCAGTGTCTTTATTTCCATGTGTGTATTAAGTTTGTATTTAACTTTCATTGTTGTTATTATGCTTATCGTTATGAAGGTAGCTATGAGTAAAATTGCTGGACAAAGTGGTGTTTATTTTACCAAACAGCAGCAAAACCTTGGGAAAGTAAATGGCTATATTGAAGAAATGATGAATGGACAAAAAGTAATTAAAGGTATTTACATGAAGAAGAAACAAAGCAAGGGTTTGATAAAGTAAATGAAGAATTGTTTGAAAGTGCATATCAGGCAAATAAGTATGCCAATATCTTAATGCCGGTTATGGGGAATTTAGGAAATATATCCTATGTACTTACCGCTTTGGTTGGAGGACTTGTCGCAATTCATGGTATAGGTGGATTAACGCTTGGAGGACTAGCTAGTTTCTTGCAGTTAAATCGTTCCTTTACGATGCCAATTACACAGATATCTCAGCAGTTAAACTTCGTTATCATGGCAGCAGCAGGGGCAAAACGTATTTTTGCATTAATGGACGAAGAGTGTGAAGTAGATGAAGGAATTGTTACCTTAGTCAAAATAAAAGAAGAAAATGGAACGTTTGTTGAAAGTGAAACAGACGATGCAAGATGGGCATGGAAGCATCCTCGTCAAGATGGGAAAGCAGTTTATGTACCATTAGTTGGAAATGTTATCTTTGATAATGTTAACTTTGGGTATACAGATAAGAAACAGATATTATATGATATTAATCTATTTGCTGATCAGGGACAGAAAGTTGCGTTTGTTGGGGCAACTGGTGCTGGGAAAACAACGATTACGAATCTGATTAATCGCTTCTATGATATTCAAAGCGGAACAATTACGTATGATGGCATAGATATTAAGCTGATAAAAAAAAGATGATCTGCGTCGCTCTTTGGGTATTGTTTACAGGATACACATTTATTTACAGGAACAATTCGTGATAATATTCGTTATGGAAAGGCGGATGCCAGTGATGAGGAAGTTATGCGGCCGCTAAACTAGCAAATGCCCATGGTTTTATTCGTCACTTAGAAAATGGTTATGATACGATCATTAGTGGAGATGGGGCTTCTTTATCACAGGGACAAAGACAGCTGTTATCAATTGCCAGAGCTGCACTCGCCAACTCACCTGTACTGATTTTAGATGAAGCAACTTCTTCTATTGATTCTCATACTGAAAAAATAGTACAGGATGGAATGGATAAATTGATGAAAGGACGTACCGTATTTGTTATTGCACACCGTTTATCAACGATTCGAAATTCAGATGTTATCATGGTTATGGATCAGGGACATATTATTGAACGTGGAAATCATGAAAAACTGATGAAGGAAAAAGGTACATATTATCAGCTGTATACAGGTGGATTAGAATTGATTAATTATATTTTTTATATAGGAAATCTTAAATAAAGCAACATTCTTAAAAATAAGGATATGAGTTATGTAAGTATAAATTACATATTTCATATCCTTTTTGATATTGTTTCTAAAAATATAAAATATTTTTATGAAATTTTTGTATTTTTACCTATTTGTTTCGTATAAGTTAGTGAACAGGGTAATGTATGCCCTGTATATCACGATATCGGTATAGACAAACAATATTCATATTTTTATAATGAAGATGAATATGTATCATCTTCCGATATCCGTAAAAAAGAAAGGAAATAGGTGATGCGTATGTCAAATCTGGATATTTTATCCAGGGATTTCTGGAAGGACAACAGGCGTTTTGCGGATTTATTCAACACGGTCTTATACGATG
>VOFH01001475.1_pt1 | contig 26742 bp, 32 predicted proteins | sample 5384091 | NCBI WGS metagenome assembly VOFH01 (sample SAMN12384727, study PRJNA508395) | human gut metagenome | isolation source: healthy gut G | host: Homo sapiens
CCTATTTTAGATGGTAGTGCACAATATTACGTACAAGAAATAGAACGTGCAGGAACAGTAGAACAAAATGCCGTCAAAGATTTTTTTATATTATCAAGTCTAAAATTGAGTTCCGGGATGAAACGACAGGTTCTTCTATTATTGTACTACCTGACGAAAATTTCAGTCTGAATGTACTGGTTTCATACGATTCGACTATTATCCCGAATCAGTTTGCTACCCTTGAAGATATGCATAATTTCAAAGACGAAGTGGCTGCCAGCCGTACTTTCGTCTTTGTTCGTGAAATAGAACCGTTACTTTCCGCCGGCCTGATTAAAGGTGGCGACTTGGATAACGCTATCGTAATCTACGAACGTAAGATGTCCCAAGAAAGTTTCGATAAGTTGGCAGATGTGATGGGAGTACCTCACATGGATGCCGATCAATTAGGCTATATCAATCACAAACCGTTGGTTTGGCCCAACGAATGTGCCCGTCACAAACTGCTTGATGTCATTGGTGACCTCGCTCTAATTGGCAAACCGATTAAAGGTCGTATCATCGCTACCCGTCCGGGACATACCATCAACAACAAATTCGCCCGTCAGATGCGGAAAGAAATCCGTCTGCACGAAATCCAGGCACCGGGCTATGACTGCAATCGGGAACCGGTAATGGATGTAAATCGTATCCGTGAGCTACTGCCTCACCGTTATCCGTTCCAATTGGTGGACAAAGTAATTGAAATTGGTGCCAACTACATTGTAGGTATTAAAAACATCACAGCCAACGAACCTTTCTTCCAGGGACATTTTTCCACAGGAACCAGTGATGCCGGGCGTACTTCAAGTGGAAGCAATGGCACAGGTAGGCGGTTTGCTTGTCCTAAACTCTGTAGATGAAGCCGGAGCGTTATTCTACTTATTTCATGAAAATCGATGGAGTGAAGTTCCGCCAGAAGGTAGTTCCGGGCGATACACTCATTTTCGTGTAGAACTGCTAGCACCTATCCGCCGTGGCATTTCTACCATGAAAGGATATGCGTTTGTCGGCGAGAAAGTTGTTTGCGAAGCAGAATTCATGGCACAAATAGTAAAAAATAAGTAATAATTGATATTTAAAAGCATGATAAGTCCTTTAGCGTATATCCATCCCGAAGCTAAGATCGGAGAAAATGTAGAAATTGCGCCTTTTGTATTTATAGATAAAACGTAGTTATCGGCGACAACAATAAAATTATGGCTAACGCCAATATTTTATACGGTTCACGTATTGGTAACGGAAATACGATTTTTCCGGGTGCCGTTATCGGAGCCATCCCGCAAGACCTCAAGTTTCGCGGTGAAGAATCGACAGCCGAAATCGGAGATAATAATCTGATTCGTGAAAATGTAACAATCAACCGTGGTACGGCAGCTAAAGGGCGCACGATTGTGGGAAATAACAATTTATTGATGGAGGGTGTGCACGTAGCACACGACGCATTGGTTGGAAACGGATGTATCATAGGTAACTCTACCAAGATGGCAGGCGAAATCGTCATTGATGATAACGCGATTGTCAGCGCCAATGTATTGATGCATCAATTCTGTCATGTAGGCAGTCATGTAATGATTCAGGGCGGATGCCGTTTCAGTAAAGATATCCCTCCTTACATCATCGCAGGACGCGAACCGATCGCTTTCAGTGGTATCAATATCATCGGCCTGCGCCGTCGCGGTTTTGCCAATGAAGTGATCGAAAGCATTCACAATGCCTATCGTATCATCTATCAAAGTGGTTTGAATACGACAGAAGCATTGAAAGAAAATTGAAGATGAAGTTGAGAAGAGTCCGGAGATTGACTATATCATCAATTTTATCCGTAATTCAGAACGTGGTATTATTAAATAAACAGTTCAAAATAGTCATATTATGATATACAGATTTACTATTATATCTGATGAAGTTGACGATTTTGTCAGAGAAATACAAATTGACCCGGAAGCAACATTCTATGACTTCCATGAAGCAATACTGAAATCAGTAGGGTACGCAAACGACCAGATGACCTCCTTCTTTATCTGCGATGACGACTGGGAAAAAGAAAAAGAAGTAACCCTGGAAGAAATGGATGATAATCCCGAAATGGATAGTTGGGTGATGAAAGAAACCACAATCAGCGAATTAGTAGAAGATGAAAAGCAGAAATTATTCTACGTATTCGATTACATGACAGAACGTTGTTTCTTCATCGAATTGTCCGAGATCATCACCGGAAAGAAAATAACAGGTGCTAAATGTACCAAGAAATCTGGTGAAGCTCCCAAACAGACGGTGGACTTTGAAGAAATGACTGCTACCGGCGGTTCGCTTGATTTAGATGAAAACTTCTATGGCGACCAAGACTTCGACATGGAAGACTTCGACCAAGAAGGATTCGATATCGGTGGCGATACTAGTAGCCCATACGACGAAGAAAAATTTTAAGTATTAAGTATCAAGTATTAAGTATTAATTGCTATGTAGTGTCAGGCAGTTAATACCTAATATTTTTTTTAGTCCCGTACGCTTTAATACTTAATACCTATACTTAATACTTAAAAATCTATGCCTACTCTCATTGTTCTTATAGGTCCTACAGGTGTGGGGAAAACGGAGTTGAGCCTGCGCTTGGCAGAAACATTTCAAACAAGCATTGTATCTGCTGATTCAAGACAACTTTATGCCGAATTAAAGATAGGCACAGCAGCTCCTACTCCCGATCAACTTAAACGTGTCCCCCATCAACTGGTCGGCACGCTCCACCTCACAGACTATTACAGCGCTGCTCAATACGAAACGGAAGCGTTGGATATCCTCGATAAGTTATTTACGCAACACGAGGTCGTGGTTCTTACCGGTGGCTCAATGATGTATGTAGACGCTATCTGTAAGGTATCGACGATATTCCTACCGTTGATGCGGAAACCCGCCAACTCATGCTACAGAAATATGAGGAGGAAGGACTTGAACAACTCTGTGCAGAACTTCGCCTGCTGGATCCGGAATATTATCGGATAGTCGATCTGAAGAATCCCAAACGGGTTATTCATGCATTGGAAATTTGTTATATGACCGGACGCACTTATACCTCTTTTCGCACCCAACAAAAAAAGAACGTCCTTTCCGTATTCTGAAAATCGGCCTGACTCGTGATCGGGAAGAACTTTATGACCGTATTAACCGTCGGGTAGATATGATGATGGAAGAAGGATTACTGGAAGAAGTACGCTCGGTACTTCCTTACCGCCATCTCAATTCGCTCAATACAGTAGGTTACAAAGAACTGTTCAAGTATCTGGATGGAGAATGGGAACTCTCCTTTGCCATAGATAAAATCAAGCAAAACTCCCGCATTTATTCGCGTAAACAGATGACAGAAGACATCTAAAATCTACTGCTATTCTTCAGATGCAGTTACTTTTATTGTTGAAGTCACTGTATCATTAATAGCACGAATAGAAATTTGACTGGCTTGATATTCTTCTTTCACTAATAGATTTACTTCAATCACTCCATTCTTTCCCTTATCACCATAAGCAGCCAATGCAGTCTTATCTTTCAATACAGATATACTCCTAATACGATCAGGAGAAATATTCGCTAAAGGATCATCACCTGTAGCCTCTTTGCCATCAATTATAACCAAAGGTTTACCTCCATCAGCAGAACGAAACGTAGCTCCCCAACTCTCTTTGCCCCACTATTTAATGCATCCAACCTTGTTTTATTAATGCCTTCGATTTCAATCTTTCTCGGCGCAAACTTTTTTTCCGAATATAGTTTTATATCCATCACTCCATCCTTAGCCTTTTCTCCATAAATCTTAATAGCTTTTTCAGGACCTATGACAGACACACTTTCAATACGTTCAGGATTCAGATTTTTCTTTTAACATCATAGTGATACGTTTTTTAAGTTTACTGTGATTAAAGCTGTTGGCCATAGAGTAGAGCCTTGTGCCGACAGCTTTTTTTATTAATAATAGTTGATACTGTTTTGCATCCACACCCTCCTTTATCACCGTTTCATCCGCTTCAAACTCATGGATATTCTGCAATTCCTGCTTCAGGAGCCATGATGCCGGATTGAACCACTGAAAGAAAATGCAGACATCAGCCACCAGCAAGTCCCAGGAATGGCGGTTATGGATATGGGCAAGCTCGTGGATAAGGATTTCCCGTCCGTTCTCCTCCAAGTCTTTCCGTGAAATGACAATATATCCCATCCAACTGAACGGAAAGCCATACGATTGAAACGATGAAAGGTTTCCTTGCTAAGTAATAACCGGAAAAACAGGTAAAAACAGAACAAGACAAACAGATGATTTTAATATATAAATGAAAAAACTCCCATAGCATAGATTTTCGTTTAATAGATTAGTGTTTTTGTCAGCCTGTTCCACTTCCTCGATGAGCTGTTTCAATTCATCCAAGGAAATATCTTCCTCTTTAACCTAAAGAAGAAACGGCATTCAGGTAAGAATTATTAAAATACTTACTAATCACATTCCGCAGCGTTCCTTTACGAAAATCTTCTTCACTGACTACGGGATAATATTGATAGGTATTTCCGAAAGTATAATGAGCTAGAAAACCTTTTTCTTCCAAGCCCACGCACAATCGTAGATAGCGTATTGAAATGGGGTTTCGGCTCCTCATAGAATGCCAGCATTTCCTTCACAAACAAAGGTCCTTTCTCCCAGAAAAATCCCATAATCTCTTCTTCTTTTACTGTTAATCCTTTCATATTTACAACATTGTTTGCTGCAAATAACGAAAAGTTTTAGTTCATAAACTAATTTTCATAGTTAAAGTAAACTAAAACTATAGTTAAGACGAAGAATCTACTATTAAACACCTGTGAAACAGATTTATTACATCTCTTTTAGCTCCACAGTTTATTGACAATAAAGTTGCCGATAAAGAATAAGTCGCCCATAAAAATAATGCTAAATACCAGAAAAGTGAAACAAGTACTCCACCGGGCTCCTCCCTCTTCCTCGCCACGTTTAATACGAAGCAGGGAACTATGCAAACAATCACCTGCTATGAACAGTACAAACAAACTCGGTATCAAGTCACCCCATGACACCAACCACAGGTTATCACCCTTTCCCATCAGGAATGTCAATGCCACGGCCAACAAGAAGACGGAAGCATACTGCAAGTCTTTTCTTCTTTGAATTCATAGTGGTAATATTTAAAGTCCTTTTCACAAAGATATTGAATCTCACCCAATAACGGCAAGTTGAACAGTGTACTGAACGGTATTCCCGACTGGGTATACGAAGAAGAGTTCGGTTTCAACCGTGCCCTGGAATTCAATGCCGATAATACCATGCTGGCCTATGTTCGTTTCGACGAATCGGAGGTTCCATCATACACTTTCCCCTGTTTGCAGGTGAAGCACCGCGTTATGATGCACTGCAGGATTATCCGGGAGAATACACTTACAAATATCCCAAAGCAGGTTACCCCAACTCCAAGGTGTCAGTACATACGTTCGACATCAAATCGAAAGTGACCCGTCAGGTGAAGCTGCCGATAGACGCCGACGGATATATCCCGCGCATCCGTTTCACTCAGGATCCCAACAAACTGGCCATCATGACACTGAACCGTCACCAGAACCGCTTCGACATGTATTTTGCCGATCCTCGCAGCACAGTGTGCAAACTGGCCCTACGCGACGAATCTCCTTATTACATCAACGAAAATGTATTCGATAACATTCAGTTCTATCCCGAATATTTCAGCTTTGTTAGCGATAAGAGCGGATATCCTCACTTGTACTGGTATAGCATGAACGGTAACTTGATCAAACAAGTGACCAGCGGTAACTATGAAGTAAAAAACTTTATCGGATGGAATCCGGATACCAACGAGTTTTATTACACCAGCAATGAAGAAAGCCCGATGCGTCAGGCGGTATACAAGATAGACCGTAAGGGCAAGAAGATGAAACTGAGCAATCAGCCGGGAACCAACAGTCCCATCTTCAGCAGCTCGATGAAATATTTCATGAACAAGTTTACCAGCCTCGATACTCCGATGCTGATTACCTTGAATGACAACACAGGTAAGGTCTTGAAGACTCTCGTAACAAATGATAAACTGAAACAGAAACTGGCCGAATATGCCATACCGCAAAAAGAATTCTTCACGTTCAAAACAACAGAAGGAGTCGATCTGAACGGCTGGATGATGAAACCGGTCAATTTCGATCCTGCCAAACGTTATCCGGTACTGATGTTCCAGTATAGCGGTCCAGGTTCGCAACAGGTTCTGGACAAATGGGGAATCAGTTGGGAAACCTACATGGCAAGCCTCGGCTACGTGGTAGCTTGTGTAGATGGTCGCGGCACAGGTGGCCGTGGCAGTGAATTCCAGAAATGCACCTACCTGAACCTGGGTGTAAAAGAAGCTAAAGACCAGGTGGAAGCTGCCAAATATCTGGGTGGACTGCCTTATGTGGACAAAGGACGTATTGGTATCTGGGGATGGAGTTTCGGCGGATATATGACCATCATGAGTATGAGCGAAGGTACACCCGTGTTTAAAGCCGGAGTTGCTGTGGCCGCACCTACAGACTGGAAATATTACGATACAGTATATACCGAACGCTTTATGCGCACACCGAAAGAAAATGCCGAAGGCTATAAAGCTGCTTCAGCATTCAGCCGTGCAGACAACCTGCATGGTAACCTGCTCCTTGTACACGGTATGGCAGATGATAATGTTCACTTCCAGAACTGTACAGAATATGCAGAGCACCTGGTACAACTCGGAAAACAGTTCGATATGCAGGTATACACCAACCGGAATCATAGTATCTATGGCGGAAATACCCGTAACCACTTGTATACGAAGCTGACGAACTTCTTCCGGAATAATTTATAAGAAACAGTTCTCGCCACAGAGAGGACACGGAGTACACTGAGGATTATTTTAATGATTGAATTTTAAAATAAAACTCTGTGTACCCGTGTCTTCTGTGGAGAATCATAGAATAAAAACAATACTATATGGGAAACGATAAACGGGTGCGCAAACCCGAATGGCTTAAAATCAGCATTGGAGCCAATGAACGCTATACCGAGACCAAACGCATTGTCGAATCGCACTGCCTGCACACCATCTGTAGCAGTGGGCGTTGCCCCAACATGGGCGAATGCTGGGGAAAAGGGACAGCTACGTTCATGATTGCCGGTGACATCTGTACCCGCAGTTGTAAATTCTGTAATACCCAGACCGGACGACCTCTGCCTTTGGATCCCGACGAACCGACCCACGTTGCAGAATCGATTGCCCTGATGAAACTCTCACACGCAGTTATCACATCTGTAGACCGCGACGATCTGCCTGATTTGGGTGCAGCCCATTGGGCACAAACAATTCGTGAAATCAAACGACTAAATCCGGAAACAACTACCGAAGTACTGATTCCCGATTTCCAGGGACGCAAAGAGCTTATTGACCAAGTGATAAAAGCCTGTCCCGAAATCATCTCCCATAACATGGAGACTGTGAAACGCATCAGTCCACAGGTGCGTAGTGCCGCCAACTATCACACCAGCCTGGAAGTGATCCGCCAAATAGCCGAAAGCGGTATTACGGCAAAATCGGGCATTATGGTTGGTCTGGGTGAAACTCCTGCTGAAGTAGAAGAGTTAATGGACGACCTGATTTCCGTCGGTTGCAAAATCCTCACCATCGGGCAATATCTGCAGCCAACCCACAAACACTTCCCGGTTGCAGCATACATTACTCCGGAACAGTTTGCTGTTTATAAAGAAACAGGACTGAAGAAAGGGTTCGAACAAATGGAAAGCGCACCGTTAGTACGCTCCTCGTATCATGCAGAAAAACATATCCGATTTAATAATAAGTAGTAAGAACATAACAGGCTCCTTGTTTGTTTTACAAGTAAACGGCAAAATAATACAATAAAAACATATGGGTAACAAAGGAGTACTTTCTTCTGCATTTAATATGTCATTGGGCTTTATCCCTGTTATTGTTTCCATCCTCTTATGCGAATTTATAACACAGGACATATCAATCTATATCGGTACAGGTATCGGGCTTATCTATTCGTATAGGTCTCTGTCTCGTAAAGGGGCCCGCATACCCAATTTTATCCTCTATATCTCTACGGGAATCTTGACATTACTGACTCTGGCAAGCTTTATTCCCGGAGATTTCGTTCCGGAAGGAGCATTGCCGCTTACACTTGAAGTCAGCATACTGATTCCGATGGTTATTCTATTCCTGCACAGGAGGAAGTTCATCAGCCACTACCTGCGTCAAAATGCCCAATGCAACCGGCGGTTGTTTGCTCAAGGAGCAGAATCTGCCATTGTATCCGCACGGGTCGTACTGATTTTAGGTATTCTCCATTTTGCTGTCATCAGCCTGACGGTTTTGGTAGCACATCCCCTCACCCGGACTTCCATACTTGTACTTTATCACGTATTGCCGCCTACTATATTTATTCTCAGCATCCTGCTCAATCAAATAGGTATTCCTTCACACGTAATATTGGCAGCAATACAAAGTTTGGTTTGCGGACGGCAATTCTTAAGAATATCTTCCACCATCTTATTATTACGATAAGGAGTTTCAATAAAAAGCTGCGTCTGATCTTCTGCATAAACACGCTGCTCCAATACCTTAATACGTTTTGCACGCTCACCAGACTCAATAGGCAAATAACCATGAAAAGCAAAACTTTGTCCATTAAAACCCGACCCCATAACAGACATAATAATAGAGGAAGGTCCTACCAAAGGCACCACTTTAAGATTCTTACGCTGAGCAATAGCAACCACATCCGCTCCAGGATCGGCAACAGCCGGACAACCGGCTTCAGAAATAACTCCCATGGACTGTCCGGCTAACAAAGGTTTCAGATAACCGGAAATATCTTCAGGAGAAGTATGTTTGTTCAATGGATAAAAAGTCAATGCATCTATGTCAATCCCACGATCTACCTTTTTCAAAAAGCGACGTGCCGAGCGTACATCTTCTACAATAAAATGTTTGATGCCGAGAATGACCTCTTTATTATACACAGGTAACACATTTTCCACAGGAGTTTCGCCCAATGTGACAGGCAATAGATACAAAGCAACTTCCATCATACTACTAATCAGTCAAAATATCAAGGTTTGAAATCTGTTTCAGCTAACATCTGATGATAATCTGTTTTAGCCAACAAATCCTTTATTGTCATATCAGGATGCTTTTTCATATATTCATCAATCAGCAAAATCCCCATCCATACTCCAATGCTTGCAGGAGTTTTCTCACCCATAATAGAAATAAAGGGATCCTTGCGTATATAAGTACGTACAACAAGAGGATCGGTAGCATATAAATGACCATTTTCAACCATTGTCTTCCACAGACTTATTTTGTTCTTCCTGCACCACTCAGCCTCATCCTCACTATATCCCATCTCTTTCTCAAAAGATTCATACCCTAAAATATGAGCCACTATCCAATTTATCTTTCCACGATGCATAATCATATCTAATAAAGTACGACCAGGCTGCCATGGCAAAGGATACTGACTCAGCAAATAAAAGGTAAAACAATCCGGAACAATACGATCAGGCTCCATACTGCGACATTGATAGTCATAATAGAAGCGTTTATATAAAGGATAATCCGCCCCCATATACTTATCAATACTAAAGCCCAAAATACTGTCCCCAACTACAACAGACTGATTCAGAGCAGCTATTTGAGCATAAAAATGAGGAACGAACAATGCAGGAACCTCTTTTTTCAAACGTTTGAAACCTTTGGTCAGTTTTTCCTCAACCCAACTAAGATCCTTAAATTTCTCTTCGGCATCGTGCATCAAAGTCAATAAGGTAGAATCCGAATAATATTCCAACATCCGGTCGTTAATCTTCATGTCATCCACCTCACCTATCGCCAATACATCTTCTATCAACAGTTTGGTAACCTGAGGATAGTCCGTATTCATTTTTTGCAGTGCCGAGAAACTATTCATCGTGACATACTCATACTGCAAACGATCATAACGGGCAACTCTTACATCCACATCAGCAGTATTGCCACTCTTCCCATCCCATTGACAGGAGGAAAGAGCAACAAGACATCCCACTAATATGAATATAATTTTGCGTATCATCTATTTCTTATCCGTAAATGATATTTCCGTTTTCGTCTTTATATTCGTCCAAACCTTTTTCATAAGTTGCCATGGCACGCAAACTCATACCTACACTGGAGAAGCCTCCATCGTGATATAAATTCTGCATAGTCACTTTGCGAGTCAGGTCAGAGAACATTACAATACAGTAATCTGCACATTCGTCTGCCGAAGCATTGCCTAATGGTGACATACGGTTAGCAAAGTCAAACAGCTTATCCATACCTTTCACACCTGAACCGGCAGTAGTCATGGTCGGTGACTGAGATATGGTATTCACACGCACATGATGTTCACGACCATAAATGTAACCAAAACTGCGCGCGATAGATTCAAGCAATGCTTTTGCATCCGCCATATCATTATATCCATAGAATGTACGTTGCGCAGCAACATAACTCAATGCCAGAATTGAACCATACTCTGCAATAGCATCCAGCTTTTTAGCAGCTTGAATCATTTTGTGGAACGAAACGGCAGATATATCCAAAGTCTTGCTCAACATATCATAATCGAGGTCATCATAAGTACGTTTCTTACGAACGTTAGGAGACATACCGATAGAATGAAGAACGAAATCTATTTTTCCACCTAATATTTCCATCGAACGTTTGAAAACATTCTCCAAATCTTCAACGCTGGTTGCATCTGCTGGAATTACCTCACAATTCAGTTTCTCAGCTAAAGCAGAAACTTCTCCCATGCGGACAGCTACCGGAGTATTGGACAATGTAATGGACGCACCTTCTTCTACAGCCTTTTCAGCAACTTTCCATGCGATAGACTGTTCGTTCAATGCACCAAAAATAATACCTCTTTTTCCTTTCAACAAATTGTAACTCATACCTTCTTTATTGTTAAATTAGTTTGCAAAGATACAAACAAATAAATTAATCATAGCTTTTTTTGCACACAAATGAAGAAATAATGCAATTATAAAACTAATTTTTACCATTTAAGGTTTCAGCTAAATGAGAATTTAACAAAAAATCCACTTATTCTATCAAATAGTGCACATAAAGGACAATTCTTTCAGCTATATTTGCCATCGAATTAAGAGGTTTTTTCATAATATTTATTTAAGGTTAGAATTAGGTTAACATGAAACATTATTGCTGCTCCCGTAAATAGCCCGTGAGGGTCTTTTACGGGAGAGTGATAAGACTTCTTAAAGCAACAATCAACTAGATAATTATTAATCTTAAACATATATAATACCAATGACTACTTTAATAAAGAAGATTCTATTACTTCCTGCCACATGTTTAATCCCCCTTTTGACCGGATGTAATAATTGTCCGTCTACGACTATTGTAGAAGATATCATAGATCCCGCCATCTATACAAGTCTCCCTTTCAAGATGGATAAAGTTGAACAACCTACTTTCCCAGACTATTCGGTAAACATCATAGATTTCGGTGCCAAACCAGACGGTATTACTTTAAACACAAAGGCTATTAATGATGCAATCCAACAGGTTAATGCCAAAGGCGGTGGTAAAGTCATTATCCCTGAAGGCTTGTGGTTGACCGGTCCCATCGAACTATTGAGCAATGTGAATCTATATACAGAAAAGAATGCATTAGTATTATTCAGTGCAGACCATTCACTATATCCCATTATAAACACGTCTTTTGAAGGTTTGGAAACCCGTCGTTGCCAGTCTCCTATTTCAGCACGTAATGCTGAAAATATAGCGATTACAGGTCACGGAGTATTTGATGGTAATGGAGACACATGGCGTCCGACCAAGAAAGATAAACTGACTGAAGGTCAATGGAAAAAATTGATCGCCTCCGGTGGTGTAGTAGATGCCGACGGAAGAATCTGGTATCCCAGTGAAGGTGCATTGAAAGGTGCTATCCTGTCAAAAGACAACTTCAATGTACCTCGTGGAGAACTTACCGATTCTGACTGGGACTACATGCGCGATTGGTTACGTCCTGTATTGCTAAGTTTCATCAAATGTAATAAGGTATTGCTGGAAGGAGCGACATTCAAAAATTCACCTAGTTGGTGCTTACATCCGCTATCATGTGAAAATATTACAATTAATAAAGTTACAGTTTCTAATCCTTGGTACTCACAAAACGGAGATGCTCTTGATTTGGAATCATGTAATAAAGCATTGATTATCAACAACTCATTTGATGCAGGAGATGATGGTATCTGTATAAAGTCAGGAAAGGACGAACAAGGGCGCAAACGCGGTGAACCTTGTCAAAATGTCATCGTTATGAACAACACCGTATTACATGGACATGGAGGTTTTGTTGTAGGTAGTGAGATGTCAGGAGGTGTAAACAACATATATGTAGACAATTGTACTTTCATGGGTACAGATGTTGGCTTACGCTTTAAAAGTAATCGTGGGCGTGGCGGATTGGTAGAGAATATCTACATCAGCAATATCAACATGATTAATATTCCGAACGAAGCATTAATATTCAATTTATACTATGGTGGAAAAGGTCGTGGTGAAGATCCTAATCAGGATGAAAAGAAAGCAGAAACTACCATCCCTCCTGTAACAGAAGAAACTCCGATATTCCGTAATATCTTTATCAAAGATGTAACCTGTAACGGAGCAGGCAGGGCTGTGTTCTTCAATGGCTTGCCTGAGATGAGAATCAAGAATATCAATATGGAGAATATCATCGTATCTAATGCTAAAGAAGGTGTAGTATTAAGCGAAGCCGACGAAGTTAATATGAAAAATATCAAAATAGAGTTATTAAAAAGTGGAAAGAACTTGAAGATGCAAAATGTTTCCAATGTAATGATAGACGGAAAGAATCATGCTGAAATCGGGGCACAAGGAGAAGAACTCAACTTCTAATTCTTACACCCATTAGTGCATTTCTCCACTTAATTTATAAAAATAGTAAAGCACGGATTGCACGGATAAACACGGTTTTCATACTAACACTGTGTAATCCGTATGATCCGTGCTTAAAATAATAAACTATACATCATTATGAAAAAGCGCTCAATTATTGTCCTCACATTATTAGCAGGATGCTTTACCAACTCTTTTGCACAAAAAGGCGAAAAGACACTGACCGTAGAAGTCAGTAATGAATGGACTCAAAATAAGACCGATGAACCGGTAGTGATAGATTTAAATAACCTGAAAGCAGGTTTCAACATCAAATCCGCCACTGTATGGGAAGGTAATAAAGAAATTCCGTCCCAACTGGACGATCTGAACGGTGACGCACGTGCTGACGAACTGGCTTTCCTTATCGATATGCCAGCCAAAAGCAACAAAAGTTTCCGTATAATTCTCTCTTCAGAAAAAAGTGAAAAAAACTATCCGGCACGTACTTATGCCCAAATGAAAGCTTACGGACATAACAACAAATTCGCCAATATTACGGGATTTTCAGCGGCAGGAACCGAGAATGTATATAGTTTTGTTTACCATCACGGACCGGCTATAGAGAGTGAATTAGTTGCCTATCGTATCTATTTCAACGAAAAACAGACGGTAGATCCATATAGCAAAGTAAATAAAAGACTGGAAATAAAAGAGACTTGTTTCTACCCTACCAAAGCGCAACGTGCCAACGGCTACGGAGATGATGCGCTACGTGTTTACAATAGTGGTGGTGTAGGTGCATTAAAAGGTTGGAATGGTACTGAAGCGACCCACATAAAACCAGTAGTAAACCGCACGGAACGTGTACTAGCCTCCGGTCCTGTACGTGCCATCGTCGAAGCAGAAGTCATCGGTTGGGAATATCAAGGGAACGATTTGAACATGATCAATCGATATACCATCTATGGCGGTCATCGGGACATGAAGGTAGATGTCCTGTTTGACCGTCCGCTTAAACAGGAAGTCTTTGCAGCAGGTGTACAGATTCTGAAAGAAGGAGGTCACATGAGCGACCATAAAGGACTGACTGGAAGCTGGGGAACCGACTGGCCTGTCACAGACACCATAGGTTATGTGAAGGAAACAACAGGTATGGGAACTTTCATTCCTAAATATATCGGTAAAGAAGTACAAGACGGATCAAACTACTTATATACCTTACAAGCACCGGGGCAACAGCATTTCCACTATTACGTTACTTTCACCTCAAAAAAAGAAAGTTTCGGATTTAAAGATATGAAAGACTGGTTCAATTATCTTCCCCAATGGAGAAAAGAATTGGAACATCCTTGCAAAATTACGATTAAATAAAAAATCTAAAACCATGAAACGACTAATCACTCTCTGTCTGCTAGGAGGCTGTTTTTATCTGCTCCCGCACAGAATTATGTATCCCAAGCCTGGGTGGCCGATCAAGGCAATGGAACCTACAAAAATCCAGTCCTGTATGCGGATTACTCCGATCCGGACGTTTGCCGTGTAGGAGACGATTATTATTTGACCTCATCCAGTTTCAACTGTCTGCCCGGTTTACAAATATTACACTCCAAAGACCTTGTCAACTGGACTATCATAGGTGCGGCTGTACCCTACGCACTGCCCCCTGTTACCGATGTCCGTCCTGAACATGGCAACCGTGTATGGGCACCCAGTATCCGTCACCATAACGGTGAATTCTATATATTCTGGGGTGACCCGGACCAAGGAGTATTCATGGTGAAAGCCAAAGATCCGAAAGGTCCCTGGAGCGAGCCAGTTTTGGTGAAAGCTGGAAAGGGCATCATCGACACGACCCCATTATGGGATGATGACGGTCGTGTATATCTGGTTCACGCTTATGCAGGAAGCCGGGCCGGACTGAAAAGTGTAATTACAATTTGTGAGCTAAGTGCTGATGCAAGTAAAGCTATCACACAATCCCGTATCATTTTCGATGGTCATGAAGCACATCAAACTTGTGAAGGGCCCAAATTCTATAAACGTAATGGATACTATTACATCTTCCATCCGGCAGGCGGCGTTCCTACAGGATGGCAAGTCGTACTTCGCTCAAAAAACGTATACGGTCCATACGAATGGAAAACAGTATTAGCGCAAGGCAACTCTCCCGTCAACGGGCCTCATCAAGGCGGTTGGGTAGACACCCCTACAGGAGAGGACTGGTTCATGCACTTCCAAGACGTAGGAGCTTACGGACGCTTAGTCCATCTGCAACCTATGAAATGGGTTGATGACTGGCCCGTTATAGGTGTTGATAAAGACGGCGATGGTTGTGGCGAACCTGTTCTGACTTATAAAAAGCCTAATGTAGGTAAGAACTATCCTATTTGTACCCCGCAAGAAAGTGATGAGTTTGATGGTTATACATTGTCTCCTCAATGGCAATGGCAGGCTAACATCAATGAAAAATGGGCTTATTTCAACGGAGGAGAAGGATTTGTACGTCTATACTCCTACCCAGTTCCCGAAGATTATAAAAGTTTATGGGATGTTTCTAATCTGATGCTACAAAAAACCCCGGCTCCCAATTTTACTGCCACCACCAAACTTACTTTCAAGCCGACAGAAAAATATAAAGGTGAACGCACGGGACTGGTTGTAATGGGAATGGATTATGCCGGATTAGTTGTTGAAAACACAGACAACGGACTTGTCCTGTCACAAGTGGAGTGCCTGAAAGCCGATCGGGGAGCTACTGAAAAAGTAAATGCTTCCGTTCCCTTAAAAGACGGCACAATCTATCTTCGCGCTAAATTTTCCGCAAAAGGAGACAAGATTAAAGCCAGTGATAAACCAAAAACAATGAAGAAACTAGTTATATTCGATTTGGACGGTACATTGCTAAACACGATTGCCGATCTGGCCCATAGCACCAATTACGCTTTAAACAAATTAGGATACCCTACACATGAAATAGAAAAATACAACTTCATGGTAGGTAATGGTATCAACAAGCTTTTTGAGCGTGCTCTGCCCGAAGGAGAAAAAACAGAAGAGAATGTGCTCCGTGTTCGCAACGAGTTTATTCCTTATTATGATATTCACAATGCAGACGATAGTCGTCCCTATCCGGGTATTTCAGCGTTATTGTCTTATCTGCAATCCGCAGGTATTCAGATTGCCGTAGCTCCAACAAATATCAGGCCGCCACCGAAAAGCTGGTTGCCCACTACTTTCCGGAAATTCATTTCACTGCAGTTTTCGGCCAACGGGAAGGAATAAATGTCAAGCCCGACCCAACAATCGTTTTTGATATATTAAAACTTGCCAATGTACAAAAAGAAGATGATATTACATATTTTCCGTACAAATTTCAATATCACTTTCCTTACAATGCATTTTCTTTGCAACAGGTAAAGAAAGGCTCACCTTTGTGTGCCTCAATCTAAGAACAATAGTAATCTAATTTATTATAAAATGAAAAAGCATCTTATACTATTTTTTGCAGGAGTAATATTGAGTTACGGGAATATAAAAGCACAAACAGCTCCCGATAAAAAAGAAATTCTCAAAGTAACTCTTCAGGTGAACGACTATTTCATGAAAAAATATGCCGATTATCGTACTCCTTCTTTTGTAAGAAAAGTAGTTCGACCCAGTAATATCTGGACACGAAGCGTATATTACGAAGGCTTAATGGCACTCTACTCCATCTATCCCGCAGACGAATATTATCTCTATGTCAAAGAATGGGCGGATTACCACCAATGGGGATTCCACCGGGGAACAACCACCCGTAATGCTGATAACTACTGCGCCAGCCAAATCTATCTCGATTTATACAACATTTGCCCCTGATCCTGAGAAAATACGGAAAACGAAAGCCAATATGGATATGCTGGTCAACACTCCACAAGTAAACGACTGGTGGTGGATAGATGCTATCCAGATGGGGATGCCTATATTTGCCAAAATGGGGAAACTTACAGGCGAACAGAAGTACTTCGACAAGATGTGGGATATGTACGAATATACCCGTAATAAACACGGAGAGAACGGAATGTTCAATGTCAAAGAAGGTTTGTGGTGGAGAGACCATAATTTCGATCCTCCATACAAAAGAGCCTAATGGCGAAAACTGTTATTGGAGCCGCGGTAACGGATGGGTATACGCAGCTTTGGTGCGGGTAATGAACGAAATTCCATCTGATGAAAAACATCGCCAAGATTACATCAATGATTTTATGGCTATGAGCAAAGCACTGAAACAATGCCAGCGTGAAGATGGCTTTTGGAATGTCAGCCTCCACGATCCGTCAAACTTCGGAGGCAAAGAGACTTCCGGCACAGCTCTTTTTGTATATGGTATGGCTTGGGGCATACGCAACGGTCTATTAGATAAAAAGACCTATCTGCCTGTAATCATAAAAGCATGGAATGCTATGGTGAAGGATGCAGTTCATCCGAATGGTTTTCTTGGTTATGTACAGGGAACCGGCAAAGAACCGAAAGACAGTCAGCCCGTCACATACGATAAAGTACCCGATTTTGAAGATTTCGGAACAGGATGTTTCCTTCTCGCCGGAAGTGAAATCTATAAGTTAGACCTCAATATGTAACTGATAAACATACTTATCTTGAATCCGGTCTATCCTTCACAAACCGGATTCAAGGTAAGTATATAACTACGTTTTACTTCTCTCCCCTTTCTGGTAAGCCGAAGGAGATACTCCAAACTGCGCTTTAAAACATTTACTGAAATAAAGAGGATCGTTAATACCCACTTTATAAGAAACTTCCGCAACAGTCAGATCCCTTTCGGTCAAAAACAGTTCGGCAGCCTTCTTCATTCGTACGACACGCAAATACTCATTCGGTGAGTATCCTGTCACTCCGCGTAATTTCTTATAAAACACAGTTCGTCCCATCCCCATCATCTGCGCAAATTCATCAATAGAAATGTTGTATTGAGAATAAATCTTTTCGACTACAGCTACCAACTGATCTGCAAATTCCTTGTCCCGGTCCGTGTTACATAAAGCAGGACGTACTACCCCCGGTTCACTGGAAAACTTCTTCCGTAACTTTTCGCATTGCTCTATCAGCCGGAACACCTGCGCAAGCAAAAGCTTAAAACTAAATGGCTTTGCAACATAAACATCCGCTCCCGCTTCAAGTCCTTCCAGGTGCTTATCCGGTGAAGTCAAGGCAGTCAGCAGAATAATAGGAATATGACTTGTCGCAAATTCAGTTTTCAGTTTCTTTGTCACTTCGAAACCGGTCATCCCGGGCATCAATACATCGCAGATAATCAAGTCTGCGTCATAGTTGCATGCCTTCTCAAATCCGGATATTCCATCCGCAGCCACTTCTACTTCAAAATAAGCACTAAGCTCCTCCTGCAGGAACCCACGAATATCATTATCATCTTCGATGACTAATATTTTATGTTTTCTTGATGTGGTGACTGTCTTTTCATGTTCCTGACATTCCTCTGAAAGCTCCTGCAAATGGTGAGTCTGCATATTCGCTTCTTCCAGCAGGAGATTGCCGGGAACCAAGAAGTCTTTTTCCGAATAAACAGTTTTATCAGTCGGAATACATACCGTAAATACGGAACCTCCCCTTCATTATCTTTATATTCAATCGTTCCCTTATGCACCTGCACCAATTCATGGCTCAAATGCAACCCTACTCCAATGCTATCTCCGGAGAAACTACTTTGCATGAAACGTTTAAACAATTCTCCCTGCTTTTCTTTAGGAATACCTACTCCGGTATCCGCTACCTGAATGTATAAACACTTCTTCACCTCATCCACATTCACAGAAAACAGAATTGTCCCACCCGAAGGAGTATACTTAAAAGCATTTGAAAGTAAGTTATACACCACCTTATCCAAATTACCTTTATCAATAAACATTTTATAGGATGGCACAGACGGCAAAAAGCGGAAATCCATATTCTTCTGTTCTGCTACGTCACTGAAACTTAAATATATTTCGTACAGGAAAGCAACTACATCAGTTTCCTGCAGAGAAAGAGCCAACTTGTTGTTCTGCATTTTTCTGAACTCCAGCAACTGATTAATCAGCCTCAACATACGTTGTGTACTTTTATCCATGACTTTCAACGGATGCAATAAGGCTTGTGGAATATCATCCATCCGGTACATTTTCCAATGCTCCTTGGATCAATGTAAGCGGAGTACGGAATTCATGAGAGATATTTGTGAAAAATACCAATTTATACTCTGTCAGTTGTTTTTCAACATTGATGCGGTTGCGCAACCTATTGAAATTAAAAATGATACGATATGTAAAGTACAAAGCTATTAATATCAGGATGAAATATCCGAGCATAGCCCAATTTGTTTTCCAAAACGGAGGCACGATAACAATCTTCAAGGTTGTTTCGGTATCATTCCAAATACCGGCACCATCACAATATTTCACATGGAAAATGTAACTGCCCGGCTCCAGATATTTATAAGTGGCAAAACTTAAAGAAGACGGAACATTCCATCCCTTGTCATAGTTTTCCAGCCAATACATATACTTGATTTGACCATTATCCGAATAATCGAGAGTAGAAAAATCAAGCATAAAAGAATTCTGGAAATATTTCAATGTAATCTTATCCGAATAGGCTAAAGATTCTTGCAAAGGAGAACCCGGCATATTAGGCTTCACCTGAATTCCATTAACGGACAATCCTGTGATAACAATAGGAGAAAGCAATCTCTCTGTTGGAATCTTCTTCGGGTCAATAATCGTCAATCCGTAGTTTGTTCCAAAAATCAGTTTACCGTCTGCACCCATACACGCACTGTTCTCGCTATACACATTTCCTAATGTATAAGATGAGAAGAAATAATTCTCGAAAGAATGGCTGTTGGGATTGAACCTTGAAATTCCATATTCCGTAGCAATCCATAATTGTCCCGAATGATCTTCCAAAATAGATTGCACCATATTATTAACCAGTCCTTCCGCTATTCCATAATGTGTATATTTCAAAGACTGACAGTCGTCTGACAGTTCGCATAGATTCAGCCCGGCACCCGAAGTACCTACCCACATGCGCCCTTTGCTATCACGAAACAGGCAACGAATCTCATTGCTGCAAAAATTGCCATCGGTGTAGCTGAACAAATGATAGTTATCTTCATTAGCGATCAATGAGTCAGGGTGGAAAAATGCAGATACCTTCACTTGTGCCCATCCATATCATCCCTTTCTCATCTTCTGCCATTACTCTGACTATCCGTAAGCCATACTTCTTTCCTTGAAAGAAACGACGGAACTTGTACTGTCCTTTTTCCGTTGATTCTGCCAGATCCAGTACTCCTACAACTGTCCACCCCCACATACGATCTTTCTTATCGCGAAGAATGGAATAAATATTAGAATGAGATAAGGCAAAAGGATTAGACGGATCCGTTTTATACCACGTATCTCCTATTTTTAGTCCGTCTCCCCGGGTTCCTATCCATATATTCTCCTGACTATCTTCTGAAATCGCATAAATATTATAGGGCAAATAATGATTATCCATCTTAGTTTTCAGGTGAGAATCATAATTATACAATCCACCTCTTCGCGTTCCTACCCATATATCTCCATTCGACATTTTAGTCAGTAACCGGATCGTATTCGAACGGTCAAAAACATCCGGTGATTCTGGATAGACATGTGTAATGCCTTTATTTGAAATGGAAATATGAGACAAACCGGAATATTCGGAGCTTACCCATATCCCTCCTGTTCTGTCTTTCATCAAACATAACAAAAATCTGACCCTATAGGTCCTGCATTCTTCCCTTCGGAAACAAAGTGTTCCAACCGGTCTTCCTGAATATCGTAGGTGAAAAGTCCGTTTCCATAAGTTGAAATCCACACAATCCCCGGTCATCACGCACCACATGATAGCGTTCATAATCTATATATTTCATCTTCTCTTCAGGGATCAGTTGAAAATTCTTTATTTCTCCGCTCTTCGAGTTTATATAATAAATTCGTCCAGTGTTATTGTAAGCCCAACAATCTCCATAATTGTCATGAATCACTTTTCCATTATTTATTTTCAATTCCCGGCAAGGAGTTATTTGAAAATTCTGAAAATCAAATTCATATACTCCTTCGCTGGAAGTAAATATAACCCATTTATCTTTTATCAATGAATGTGTACTGACAGATGTATTACCGGCAATAGCAGACAGCGACGCTAAACAGTCTATTTTTTCGATCCATTTACACAGCGATACACATCTCCACTCTTTGTCAGAAAATACATATCCTCTCCATGAGGGAAAGAAGAAGAAAAATTCAATTTCCTATCGATAAATTCAACTTTCCCTTTATAAACAGACGCAAGTCCCTGCATGGTACCAATCCAGATCCTGCCACTAGAATCTTCATTTATAAATTTAATCCGGTCATCGGGCAGGTTTCCAAATTTCGTTCTAAACTTCACAGAGGTCATAGTCCGATCGTCCTCACAAACAATTTGACGTACACCGTTCCTTCTATGCCAAAGCCACACATCTCCATTAGAGGACATAAATATTTCCGAATAGTTCTCTCCATCACTTCCGGTACCGGTAAAATCTACAAAACAAGCTTTCTGTAGGTCATAACAGCTGAATAATTCCGGTACAGTCTTTATCCAAAAAACCGTTCTTATCCTCTGCCACATGTTTTATTCTGTTATCTGCTAAAGAAATCTGATCGTGTTTTCCACTTTCCAACTGATAAGTAAGAAAAGTATTTCCATCATAACGGGTCAATCCGTCTAAAGTACCCAACCATAAGAATCCTTTACTGTCCTGAAACATGCATCGTACAGAATTACTAGGTAGCCCATCACTGGTTCTCATTTGTTTGGAACTAAGTTCAATATCAGCATACAAATCCGATAAAGAAAAACTTAACAAAACGAAGAGGCATAATAATTTATATTTCATATAGTGGTTGGGGTTATTTTGATTGCTGGTTACAAAGATACATCTTTTCATAGTTTTTTTTAAGATTTATACAAGCAAAACTAACCAAAAGGAAGAATAAATACAAAAAACTTAGCAGTCTATTTCGAAACAAGGATTATTATCCATATTTATGTCATTTTTTCCATATACTGACCAATGATTTGCATTGGTTCATAATCGGTACGGTTTTGAACAATTCAATGCTTTTCTCTATAACATGGTCAATTCTTCCATCTCCTTCACTTTTCTCTGTTTCTTCGATAAATAAGGAGTTTGCAGGTGGAATGTCTTTATTCTAAAAAGGTTGTCATCTAAAAAAATAAGAACAAGTGAAGCAAATTCTGTATTTCAAGATAAATCCTTATATTTGTATCAAATTCGTCTGATATAAAAGTTGAATATGATAAAAACAATGAATAAGCCACTTACATACGATGATATACCTAAAATGTATCTGTTTTGCAACCACACCAAATGTCCGCGCCGCAACAAATGCCTCCGTTTTCAGGCTGCGATGATCGTGCCCCAAAGTGTTCCTCACTACGAAGCGATCAACATCAACCATGTAGCGGGGAATGAAAAAGAATGTTCCTTTTTCAGCGCATACACTCTCACGACCTTTGCACTTGGCATCAGCCATATATTAGACGACGTTCCGCACAAAAAAGCTATGGCCATACAAAACAGCCTTAAATCTTTAATGGGGAAAAGTATGTACTACCGTATTCGCAACAAACAACGTCGACTTCATCCATCGGAACAGAAACAAATCGCAGACGTTTTCCTGGAACACGGCATCAAGACAAAGATTAACTTCGACGAATACATTGAAGATTATGACTGGTAAGCCACAGCTTGTGACGGGAAAGATACTTGCGAAAATATTTCATAGGAATTGAATAAAAGTTTCATAACGATAAAAAAAAAAGTTCCATCGCAATGAAAAAAAAAGTTCCATCGCGATAGAAATAAAGTTTCACAACGATGAAACCTGCGAAACTTTTAGCACAAATAAAGATTAACAGGTAAGCGAAGACCTAAAGGTTACACATGCGTCATATTCCCCTTATAATAAGAAGCTTCCGCAGACGCCCGTCCAAATGTTCAAGCATAAATATTAAAAAAAATCGGATACCATATTTAGGCTTCTGATGCATTTTCGCAATCCGCTCTGGACGCCAGCTTCTCCAGTGCCACCAATTCCCATCCCTTGAACACCAGCGTAATCAATCCAAGCCGGGTATTCCCTTTCGTGCGGGTCACCTTCCCATCATCGGCATAGCGGCGCAACTGTTCTGCCGCATCACGTTTCAGCAAGGCGATGTCGGCATCGGAGATGTCACGCCGGGCATACTTCACCTCCACGATATAGCTGTAGACTATGTCCGGCTGGCGCACCAGATCGGGCATCATGTAGAAATCCGCATAACCTTTGGAAGATTCGTATTCGGGAAGAAGGATGTAGCCCTGCGTCAACCCTAAGTAAGCCAGCAGGAATCCCTTGACGTGCGACTCGCCGTCGATAAATTCACGGATGGCATTTGCCGATGAATCAATACCATATCTGCTTAACATCTTTATACAAGAAAATTCGTTCATCCGTCCCCCTAGTAAGATCTCTCAATAAAAGTAAAGCATTTTGTGGTACATGGTGAAAGGTTAGACTAAAATCGTCAGCTATTTGTTTGCCCAACGACACCCAATCCATATCCCAATAAAAAAAGCTCGTAAGTATCTCCAATACGAACATTATTGTCATCATTACGTGTCATATAGCCTATTCTTCCAACAGATTCCGGTTTGCCCAAATCCAATCCTACCCAACCATCTCTTAAAGTTTTAGATGCGAAAATGTCAACGGATCTAAATCAAAAGCAGCAGAACGGCTATAATGAGGATTCTTACTTCGTTCTTCAGAACCAATAATTGTTCCTGTCAGTTTTTTATTCTCTTTATCCAAGAACATCAATTCTGCAATATTACAGCGGTAGGGCTTTGGACAGATATAACGCCAATAACGATACTTTGTAATATCGCTCACATTTATACTACCCGATACGCTATACTCTTTGAACGTATGTACTGTGACGGCATCACTAAAATCCTCCTTGTGTGCTGCTTGAAACATGCTGTGTTTTAAACGGAGTGCTGTAGTGAACGCTTTGCGTGTTAAGGGATATTTCCGTTTTAAACTAATACTTCTTTTGGATGTGTTATCGGGATTCAAGAACTCCAGTTCACCTTTTTCATTCAACAAAGCAGGATAATTGAATGGACGAACCCTTCCATTTATATAATATACCGGCAGATAGACAGCTCCCTTCTCTATTTTATCAAAGGCAATCTGCTTACTATCTTTTTATTTCCGAAAAGCAAATAGGAATCCATTTCGCATTGTCGAATACAGCCAGATACGCATATCTTTCTTTGCGTTCTCTTTTCCCGGAAAGTACAGGAAAAACAGGATCAATGGTCGTTGCATATTCATCCGTAACGTCTTTTATAAACACATTGCGCAACGTTGACGGGACACTACCAGCTTCTTTATTCAGCCGGACTAAGGCCGAATTGGGAGAATATGTTCTTCGATATACTTTACCTTTACACTCCCCGGTCGTAGGGTAGCTAAAAAAGGTTCATGCCCTCCTTCACATACCATTTGGCGATCGTGATCTATCAGAATACTTAGCCACGAATGTGCATGTGCTTTTGTAGGCCACTGCAAAACGAAATCATACGAAACCGCAAACCCCTTACTGCGCATGATAGCTAAAGCTGTGTTTGTCCTTGTCTCACAAGAATTGGAAGGAATATTGCACCAAAACGGAACCTTATATAACGCATGCCACTTCAGAGGCTTTTTCAAATCGACAATAACGGTATCACGTAGTTTAATATTAATAGCTTCTGCCGCATGATAGGGTGTTTTATTCCAAATGTCATTATAAGAAAAATCGCCTAATGTGTCATTAGCTATCGGTTTCAACACATTGCGCCAATCATCAAAAAAAGCCTGAAACTCTACGCACTTATAAGGAAGCATATATTCACAAAATTCATCGAATGTAATGCCTCTTGCCCAACGACCTTGTTGCCAATCGTCAAAAGCCGCGTCTATACTCTGTATCAGATAGTCGGCTTTTATGACAGAGTAATCTTCCTTAAACTCAAAATCATCTGATGGAAACTCTAACAACAAGTTATTTAATTCATTCACCTGTTCATCAATCTTTCTGTCGGAGAAGATAATCTTTTCAGCTTCGACATAATATTCTTCAATATCTTTCCCTATATACGACTGGTGTCCGGGCATATTCATTATCAAAAATTTGGCAGCTCTAAGTTTCAAACTGTCAGCTTCGTTTTCTTTATAATGCTCCAACACTTTTTCGAGTTCCGGACGATTATTGCCCGCCAGTGTCAGCACCTTTTCCAACTGTTTTTCTTCAGAGCTTTGACAACTGAAAAGCAAAACAAGAAAAAGAAAGATGAATGTAGCTTTTCATTTTGTTTTATTGTTAGTTTATAATTAAATATTCTTTTTTACGCAAATAGTTTCTAGCCTCTTCTTGTATGATAGTAACAGTGTAAGATGGTATCTTTATTCGTTTATTTATTATTTCTAAAGCTATCCGTTCGGCAAGTATGCAGTTATCAGATTTTACATAGACCCTCAAAAGTCCTTGTAATGGAAGAAAACGGCTAGGACACATACATTGTGCCAGCTTATATCGTCTTTCAGCTTCTTCCCAACATTCCATTTGATAGTAATTATCCGCCAATTGCATTTGCAGGTCATACGTATTGATATAAGATTCGCAATGCAAGAATATGTTGACGCTTTGTTTGTACGATTCCACATTTTTCAATTCTGATGCATAATTGTACAAGAAATAGGATTGCCATTCCACTCATCATATAGCTTGGTAAATACAGATAATTCATTATCCAGCAAACCATTGTTCTTTTCTGCAACCAACGAAATTCGTTTCCATGTACGCTCGAAAATGATATTCTTAATCAAAAAGAAACAGAGTATAAAAAGAATAATCAATAAAAATGGCTTGTTGAAACGTATTGTTCGTAGAGCAACCTCCCGTTGATTAAGTGAAGCGAAGCAGTAGATAATCATGAACCAAACAAAAGTATATATTTGAATGGATAAGAAAAACAGGAAAATATAGCAATAGAAACAAGCGTCAGTATGGCTGGAGTGTCAAATGCCCATTACTTCGAAAAACAGCAATCAACGACAATAAGAATAGAACACGATAGCGGAAGCGGAAGCTGGTTTTAGATAAATCAGTCCAATGAATAAACCTATTGAGAAACAAAGCGCCTCCGCTGTTAGAGAAAGATGCGCCTTTTGCCGATTAACTTTCCGATGGCGAGCGTAAAAGGGTATTACTACGCATAAAAGTAAGTACACCTGTTCTCGAACGGATAAGATAACGACTATAATGAGGAGAAGATATGCTCCTCTTTGAACATTCTTCTTTTTTTCCGTTAGAAGGATGACACAAAAGGATAACAGAGAACGATGCCAAAATCCGGCAGGTTATCAAAGAACCAAAATGGCTGGGAAAATAAGATTGAGTTCTATATGCCTGTGTATTGCAACAAATATACAAAAGGCTGATAAGCTCAACGACAGCTAAAATGCTATTAAATGTTTCTGTAGGATTTTTCTATTACATCAACACAAAAGAATCCATCAGATACGATGTATACACTGTGTATATA
>VOFH01002134.1_pt1 | contig 26740 bp, 43 predicted proteins | sample 5384091 | NCBI WGS metagenome assembly VOFH01 (sample SAMN12384727, study PRJNA508395) | human gut metagenome | isolation source: healthy gut G | host: Homo sapiens
GTAAGGGCGTGCAGATTGCAGGAATGATTTTCAAACAGGCTCTAGAAAGTGTATGCTTAGTAGAACGTACGGAATATAAAATATAATAACTGTGCTTAGTTTTCGGACCGTAATCCGTAGAGGGCTCCGGCAGCTAGTAAATAAATTGGTGGTGTAAAATTGGTGAGTGAACAGAAAAGAGTGATTTCATACAAAGGAGGAACTGGCTGCAGAAAGTAAGGTTCAGCTATCGTGAGATCTGAAAGCATATTATCAGTGATCATGAACAATGCAGTCTATGTATTACAGATGCTTTTCAAATCAAGACAACTTCTTCATGGCTCATAAATTTGCTCTGAAGATTATGGCGCGGAGAATAAACTGCAGGACCTGGTAGGTGTCCGTATTAACCTGTATTTTGATGATGATGTAGAAATCTAAATATTGTGGAAAATACCTTTGATGATTGGCTGGTCACTTCGGAAAAGAAGCGAGGAGGAGTTCAAACCTACGAAATTAAACGGCGTGTGCCGTCTTCCGGAATATTTGAGATCAAATTTCAACAGAGACCTGGGATATGTATATTGATGATACCTTCGAGATCAGATTAAGACCATGTTTTTGAGGGCTGGCATGAGATCGAGCATGATATGCGTTATAAAGGGAGAGGAACTGTGGAAGAATTACAAGGGCTTTTCCAGATACTTTAACAGTATTCTGGCAACTTTAGAGCTTTGTGATAAATCCATGGTTACCCTGTTTGAGGATCTGGGACATTCCCTTTATAAATCAGGCAGATGGGTGATATGATCAGAGCCATTTCCGCCTGAAACTGGGGAGAGGGACAGCTTTATCCTGAGGTGGCGAAGCTTCTGGATGAGGATTGTGACCAGCAGGTGGAGAACCTGGCCAAGCGTATTTATAAGACCAGCAAGCAGACACTGGTAGACCAGCTGCTTCATCGCAGCCGCAAGATTTTCGATCAATGTAAATACGATCATTGCCCTGTTAAACGACAGTCAGTTCCATGACGGTCGTCTGACCCATATTTTTAAGGAGCGTGATGTTTATAACGATGGGCGTGAAGAGAGCCTGGGAGGAGTCCTGGCATTATGAGATGAAGCCTTTGATCCGTCACAATGTATTCCAGATGTGTACAGAGGTGGACAGGAGCAGGATGAGAAGGAACAGCTGGCTTCTGCTACAGGAGATTTTCAACAGGCAGCAGACTGTATATGGCTGGATCGTGGGAAAATACAATGGATTGTTTAAACAGATGCCACAGAAGACCAGCACTATCATGCGGATATTCTGGCTTATCATGTGGCTGTGAATTGTAGTCAGGCACATGCCACACTGAATATGCATGTAAGACATATGGATATGGAAGTGGGTGACGGATCTGTTATTCAGGCAGGGCTTAAGGTATCCCGTCAGGAAAAGTAATCCTGAAGGTTTGCAACGGATATGCACAGCCAGCCAGAGGCATACTATCCAGGATCCGGGAGTAACCTTTTCAACTATCCAGGGGCTATTATAAGACAATTGTAGATAATATCAGGTGTTAATGGAATTGAGTGCTTTCTAACCGAAGAAGGATCCTGGGAGGAGATGTTTGGAAATCTGATCACAGCGCTGGAAAGTTCCAGCGTTTATTCGGTCGTGGTGATCGTTTCCAGAGAGACTTCAGATGGAATGATGGATGAAGACTGGCTTGGCCAGTTCCGCGTATCTGATTTTACAAGAACGGTATGGCGTTATTCCCATGTGTTTCTGCCATGAGTCTACCGGAAAGAAATTCTTGAAGCTTGCAGGGATTGATCTGCGCCAGATTGATGATATTCCCAGACTTTATATTTTCTGGCCAGGAGGACGTAGATGATTACGCCGGAGGATGTGACGAACTGCAGTTTTTGGACGTCACTGCCTGGAAGCGAGGCGACGCCCGCACCTACGATATTGTCCGCGGCGGACGGGCATTTTCATAAGATCGTTACAGATCTGCGTAGGGAATATTTCGCAGATATGTGAAGGATTTAAACTGGAACAGTGACGGAATTGCCGAAATAGAATGATAGAATTACCACTGGCAGTTGGTGAAAATTAAGACGACGATTTTCTTATCAGCTGTTGGTAGTGTTTCTTTATGACTGAATATAACAGCGTTTAAAGAGAAATCTGTTGGGTTATAACAATGCTGTACCTTCAAAATAAAACTATTTTATGACAGTAGTTAATTTCAATTTAAAATGTAAAATACAGAATAAAATGCAAAAATAAAAAGCACAAGAAATAAAATAAAACGCAAGATATTCTTGTGAAAAAGCATTGACGTTTATAGGAAATATGGTATCCTATAATAGGAGTGTGAAAATATGACGAAAAGTGCAGAATACAAGAAAAAATCATAGAAATTTTGGCTGATGGAAATTATCATACTGTTCAAAAATTAAAAGTTTTCTACGGAAAGCAGAATTTCTGATTATTCAGAGGGGGCAGTTCTCTGGCTCATTAAATACTTTCATCTAATTTCGATTCACTGTCCAGTTACGAACCTGTTTTTCAAAACTTTCGAAATCTGGAAATGGTTTTTGCAAGTGCCTGGCGGTTCATAACTCCTATTTCTATTTCTGCCATATCCAACCAGCTGCCATGTTTTGGCGTGTAATGCCATTCAAAACGTTTGGTTAGTCGATTTGCTTCTTGTGCTGAAAATGCCTTGTACAAAGAAGATGGCGCATGGATATTTAAGTTATCGGTGACCAATATGATTTTTTCCGCTTTTGGATATAATTCATCTGCCGTATAGCGAAGAATTTCAGCAAAATCAATTGCTGTCCGGGTTTGTTTTACAACAGTTTCCCGTTTTCCTGCCAACGGCTCAGATATCATAAAGATATCTGCAACTCCATTCGGACATAAACAGAATCCAATTTTTCTGGTTCCCCTGGCTTACAGGGAACCCGTTTTTCTATGATTAGCTGTTTATTCGTTTCATCAATACAAACTACCGGTCTGGACGGATCATATGATCTTTGATATACATCCAGAACATCCTCCATTTTGCTACGAATTCTGCATCAGCCTGGGGGATGCACCACTCTTTTACAAGCCACGGTTTAATTTCGTTTTTTCATAACGTTACAGACCGTACTATCGGTGATGTAATCAACAACTTCCAGCCGTATCAGTTCCTCCGCGATAGCCTGCATGGTCCAACGGGAAGCCCCTTCCGGAGGTGTCGAACAGGCAATTGCACAAATCCTTGCTTCTACATCACCTGTAACTTTTCGGTGTCGGTTTTTTGCTCTTTTCTTCCAAGGGCAGATTCCATACCTTCTGTTACAAAACGCTGGGCAATTCCAGCTATTGTACTATGGGAAGCACCATATGCTTCTTTGATACGGTCATACGTCCAGGAACTATTTTCAGGCTTTTGATCCAGCTTTAGTAAGATTTGAGCATGCTAATGTTTTTTTATACGATAGCCCTTTCCACCCTTTTAACCTTTTTTTGAAGACAAAACTAATGCATTGGATGAGAGATTTGAGTTCCTGTATTTCTGTATCAGTAAGTGTAACATGATAACGTGGCATTGCGTATCCTCCAGAACTGTTTTTTGAATGGAGTATAGCAAAAAAAATAGCAAGTAACTGTAAACTATTATTACTAGATTAGAGATTTTTTAATGATTTTGAGGTGACGTGCATGACTAATCTCATACCTAATCGTTCTAAAATGGTTTCTGGGATATGTCGGATTAAATGATTGCTGGATGTATTTATCATTTTCATGACGATTGTAGTGAAAAGTGACAGCGTCTGCTTGTTTATCATCCTTGCGAATTCTGAATGTGGCAATGACTGTCTGTCAAAGATAACATCTGATGAATTTTTCGGCTACTTCAGAGTTACACTTGTTGTGCGTTGCATAATCCTTTTTTGTGGTTGATATAGTATTGGGACATCGCCTTTTGAAGATATCTGTGAGACTAGATTGTAACAGTATGAAAAAGTTACGGAGATATTTATCAATGGTAAGAATAAAATGGAATTTTGCAAGTAAGGAGGGAGCCATAGATATGACTCCCAGGAGTTTTTATTTGACAATTATGTAGTCTATGCGATTGATGGTTTGGATGCAGTTAGAATCTTTTAACAGCTTTATTGATTTATTTAACTGAGTACTAGAAATATTTGGATATAATTTTTTCTAAGTAGAATAGAATATTTGTTTTTTTGCTAAAGGTTCGTTTTCGGAAAGGATGTTAATTATGTCCTCAGAAATAAGTGCTGTGTAATGATTGGCTTCTTCGGTGGCAATAAGTTTATCAAGTTTGTCTTGAGTATATTTATCGAGGAACATGTTATCGATTAATGCGATGAATTCATCTGTAGTACGTTCGGTCTGAGTGACTTTCATACTGTTTGAGATTTGAAATTGGTCCCCATGGCAGTATTGAATTTTAATTCATTTTAGAAACATATTTTAAATCAAAAATGTTGCAATCTACTAAGTGAAAACCGTAGCATTTATTATTATTAATAATACTTTGATGTTCTATTGATAGAATAAAAAAATGCATCAAGGATTATTTATGTAAAAGGACGTATTTTACGGAATGAAGTGAGGTTAGATCCTTTTCCTGCATTATTTCCTTTTGCAAGTGAAGCAGATTTAACATCAATTAATATATCGTATGTTATTCCATCTAATTCAAGTGATATGTAAATGTCTTCAAGACTGCTACTTTCTTTACTTGCAACAGATTTAATATTTGTATATATACTCGAAGCACGATTGAATATTTCATAAGTCCACTCATCAATAAAAGGACCTGCGATTTTATGGATATCTTTTTCGGGAACATTACAGTCTAAATTTGTGTTAATTTTAACTAAATTTGTCATAGGTGAAGATAATGCGGATTTTATAATATCAATGAGAAATTTTGTAATCGTTGGGATGTTTCTGAAGTGATGATTCATTTGTATCCTCCTTTTGGTTATTTCAAAGTATTATATCATAATATGTTGAAGAAAGGAATGATTTATATGGATATAAATTTGGAAGCAATTTGTGGAGATGCTATCATAGAGTTAAAAAATAGAGTCTAATTCTGTGGATTTGATTGTAACAGATCCACCTATAATTTGAATAAACACTATGGCAATAATTATGATAAATTTGAATTTGATGAGTATTTAAATTTTCTAGAGAATGGATAAAAGGAGGCTGTAAGAGTATTAAAACCCGATAATTTACAATGTATGTGTTTATGGGAATGAAATATATATCATATATTTATAATGTTTTGAAAGGAAATGGAAATGTACTTTAATTCCTGGATTACTTGGTATTATACTCAGGAATAGGAAAAACTAAAGGCTATTCTCCTAGACACGATGATATATATGTTTACAAATGGGATAAAGAAAAGGTTCAAATTTAATTTAGATGAGATTAGGGTGCCTCAGAAGTATTATAGATCTGTTAATAATATGAGAAAGCAGATCCTCGAAATGTATAGAATTTTTCACATATGCATTATTGCAATAAGAATAGAATGAAACATCCGACTCAGAAACCGGAGGATTATATGAAAGAATGATATTAGCGTCATCTGATGAGGGCGATGTGGTGTTAGATCCTTTTCTTGGTAGTGGTACATTGTTACGTGAAATGGTATGGAAATCCAAAGCGCAATGCTTACAAGATCCTTAGTCTTGCTCGTCTGCCAGTTCCGACACTTCCGCATAAAAATCGCGGAAAACTTGAACCCACAAGGCTTAGTCTTGCTCGTCTGCCAGTTCCGGATTTAAAATATGATAAATTGTGATCATTGAATGCGGAAGATGGGACTTGAACCCACACGAGCGCAATGCCTCACAAGATCCTTAGTCTTGCTCGTCTGCCATGATTGTCCATTTTTTGAAAATTTTCAAGTTTTTTGAAAAAAGAGGAATTTGAAATTTTGTGTAGAATATAATTAATAGGAGGAAGATTATTTTTACCTGTCAGTCTTTGGAGGATAGAAGATATATGAATATCAGAGAGAGCATGGAAGAAAGAGAACTGGAACTGCTGAGTCCTTATGCCGCATACAGTGGACGTTCCAGAGGAAGAGACCGGGAGGAAGAAGAGTGTGACGTCCGGACGGTTTACCAGAGACGGGACAGGATCCTGCATAGCAAAGCTTTTCGCAGGATGAAGGATAAGACTCAGGTTTTCTGGCTCCGGAGGGAGATCATTACAGGAACCGGCTGACGCACACTCTGGAAGTATCCCAGATTGCACGTACTATAGCCAAGGCACTTCGCCTGAATGAGGATCTTGTGGAGGCAATTGCACTGGGACACGACCTTGGTCACACGCCTTTCGGACATTCAGGAGAGACCGCACTTAATACCGTTCATCCTGAGGGCTTTGCCCACTACCGTCAGAGCGTCCGCGTGGTGGAAGTACTGGAGAAGAACGGAGACGGACTTGAATCTTACCTGGGAGTCAAGAGACGGAATCCTGAATCACCGAACCAGCGGTCATCCGTCCACTTTGGAGGGACAGGTAGTCCGACTTTTCTGATAAGATCGCCTATGTTCATCATGATATGGACGATGCACAGAGGCAGGAATCATTACAGAGAATGATATTCCTGCCAGTCTCAGGGAGTTTTTGGGACAGACCACAAGAGAAAGACTGAATACCTTTGTACATGATGTGATCGAGCACAGCATTGACCAGCCTTCCATTCAGATGTCTGCTTCTGTAGAGCAGGCACTCATGGATCTTCGATCAGAGATGTTTCAGAAAGTATATCTGAATCCCATTGCCAAAGGGGAAGAATAAGGCAATCAAAATGCTGACAGAACTATACGCCTATTACATAGATCACCCTGAAGCAATGTCCAGGAGTACGTTGCTCTTATTGTGCGGGGAGTTCCCAAAGACCGGGCGGTATGTGACTGGCTGTCAGGAATGACGGATCAGTATTCCATGGAGAAATTCAGGGAGATCTATATACCGAGAGCCTGGGAGGTCTATTAAACGTGGAAAACTCTTGCAATGAGATATAATATTTATTTACGCGAAAGATGTCGCATTTTCTTTATCAAATCAAAGGAGGATAAGCATGCGTTATTCAGACGATATCATTGAAGAAGTCAGGATGAAGAATGACATTGTAGACGTTGTATCCCAGTATGTGAAACTGACCGGAGGGGGAGTTCCTATTTTGGGCTGTGTCCCTTCCATAATGAGAAAACCCTTCCTTTTCCGTAACGCCATCCAAGCAGATGTATTACTGCTTCGGATGCGGAGCAGGCGGGAATGTATTTAATTTTGTGATGCAATATGAGAATTATTCATTTGGAGAAGCACTCCCATCTGGCAGACGTGCCGGTGTGGAACTTCCCAAGATCGAATATTCCGGAGGCAAGGGCGAAACAGAGAAGCGCGCAGGCTGCCTTGCTGGAAATCAATAAGAAAGCGGCTCAGTATATTTTTATTATCAGCTGCGCCGTGAAGGTGGAAAAAATGCCCACGATTATCTGACAGGCAGAGGACTCAGTGAGGAGACGATCAGGAAGTTTGGCCTGGGATATTCGGATAAGTACAGTGACGACCTGTATAAATATCTTGAAATCAAAAGAATTACAGTGATGAACTGCTTCGGGAATCCGGGCTTTTTAATATAGATGAGCGCCACGGCATGTATGATAAATTCTGGAACCGGGTTATTTTTCCTATCATGGATGTCAATAACAGGGTGATTGGATTTGGCGGGCGAGTGATGGGAGACGGCAAGCCCAAGTATCTGAATTCGCCGGAAACCCGTATTTTTGACAAGAGCCGTAATCTGTACGGATTGAATGTATAGCCAGAACCACCAGGAAAAATTACCTGATCCTGTGCGAGGGATATATGGATGTAATCCCATGCATCAGGCGGGATTTACCAATGCAGTGGCATCACTGGGAACAGCACTTACATCCGGACATGCCAGTCTTGTAAAGCGATATACTCAGGAAGTGCTGCTTCTTTATGATAGTGATGAAGCTGGTGTAAAAGGGCGCCCTTCGAGCCATTCCCATTCTACGGGAAGCCGGCGTGAATTCCAGAGTGGTGAAATACGGCCGCACAAGGATCCCGATGAATTTATTAAAAGCAGAAGGCGCAGAGGCTTTTGAGAAAAGGCTGGAGGCAGGCTACGGACAGCTTTATGTTCATATGAGATATTGCCTCCGGTGATTTTCCCATGGATGACCCCAGGGACAGAACCGTTTTTTGAGCGGTGTGCCCAGTATCTTCTGGAGTTTCTGATGAACTGGAGCGGATATCTTTATATTGAAGCAATTGTAAAGGAATACCGCAGATATGGAATCAGTGTGGAAGATCTGAAAAGCTGGTAAACACCCTTGCAATGAAGGGAACGCCTGCAGAGCAGCGTATCCAGCCAAAATCCGGCGGCTCTCCGGTGAGAAAAAAGGATGAGTGCGGCAGATAAATCACAGAAGCTGATGCTTACCTGGCTGGTCGACCTATCCGGCAATATTTGACACTGTGGAGAAATATATTTCCCCTTCAGATTTTCAGGGGTTCCTCTGTACCGGAGGTGGCAGAAATGCTTTGAAGCAGCACGGGATGGCGATGTGAATCCAGCCAGACTGATGAATTATTTTACAGAGTGAAGAGGAACACCGCGAGGTGGCATCCTTTTTAATGCAACGATCCATCTGGAGACTCCGGAGGAACAGAAAGGCATTTTCGGACAATTGATCCGCATTAAGGATGAGAGTCTGGCGGAAACCGCAACCAGAAACTGGGATCCGACAGATATACAGGGGCTGCAGGAGCTTGTAAATGCAAAGAAGGATCTGGAGGACTTGGAAGAAAAAAGGCAAATTGCATATTTCTTTTGAATAAGGATAAAATATAAACACTATATGGAGGATGGACACTACATGGAAGATGAACATAGCGAATGGGAAAAATTAAAAAACTGGTTGCTTCTGGAGAAGAAAAAAGAAAAAAAATGTACTGGAATTCAGGAAATCAATGATTTTTTCAGGATATGGACTAGGTAACCTTGGTCTGATCAAAGCCGTGGAAAAATTTGACTACCGCAAAGGGATATAAATTTTCTACCTATGCAACATGGTGGATCCGTCAGGCAATCACAAGAGCGATCGCAGATCAGGCGAGAACCATCCGTATCCCTGTCCATATGGTTGAGACGATCAATAAACTGATCCGTGTTTCCAGACAGTTACTTCAGGAGTTAGGACGTGAGCCAAGTCCGGAAGAGATTGCAGCAGAGATGAACATGCCGGTAGAGCGTGTGCGTGAGATCTTAAAGATTTCCCAGGAGCCGGTTTCTCTGAGAAACTCCGATCGGTGAGGAGGAGGACAGCCACCTCGGTGACTTCATCCAGGACGACAATGTTCCGGTACCGGCCGATGCAGCGGCATTTACCCTGTTAAAAGAGCAGTTGGAGGAAGTACTTGGAACACTGACCGAGAGAGAGCAGAAAGTTTTGACACTCCGTTTTGGTCTGGAGGACGGCCGTGCAAGAACACTGGAAGAAGTTGGAAAAGGAAATTGGAACGGCAGCAGTTGCAGAAGACTGGGATAATGTGGGACTTCTTACAGGAGATGAAGAGAGTGAGGTAAAACATGTCTTTCTTTTGCCCTTGAGATTACCGAAACAGTGTTAGACGAGGCTATCCGGGCTGGTTCTGACATGATCATTACCCATCATCCCATGATCTTTTCCGGTATTAAGAAGATCAATAATCACAGCTTTACAGGACGGAAGATTATCAGTCTGGTGCGCCATGGAATATCTTATTATGCGATGCACACCAACTATGATATTCTGGGAATGGCAGATTTAAGTGCCGGATATCTGGAACTGTCAGATACGAAGGTACTTTGTGCCACCGGGGAAAAAAGACGGAGAGCCCATTGGCTTTGGACGCGCGGAAATCTGCCTGTGAGATGATTTTAAAGGAGTACGCCCTTCTTGTGAAAAAAGAACCTGAAGCTTTCGGATGTGAAAGTGTACGGAAATCTGGAACAGACTGTGAAAACGGCTGCCATGTACCGGCTCACTGGAAAAAGTATGATAAACCAGGATGATGCGGTGCTGCCGGGCAGATGTATATGTGACAGGTGATATTGACCACCATACCGGAATTGCTGTTGGACCGCAGCCCATTTTGCAATCATTGACGCAGGTCATTATGGTACGGAATATATTTTTAGCCTGGAAGATATGAAGGAAAGACTGGCAAAAGCGTTTCCTGAGGTTACAGTCAGCTGCGCAAAGGTGAGAAGCCCGTAATATATTATAAGGTTAAGACCTGGATATGGATGGGCGTGATGGTGTTCGCCCGCCGGAGAAAAATGAGTTGTCAGAATAATATTGTCTGGTTTGGAAAAATGTGATTTATGTTTAGCCTAATTGAAAATCTTTCAGATCAGAAACTGAGATTTGATGGATCATGCAGTGAAACTTAGGAATCAATGCGCAAACCAGCGGATATGATGGAATTACCTATAAAGAAGTTGTAAAAAGATCGAAAAGACCAGTCCGGCCCCAGTTATTCTTGTAATTGCAGGAGGCAAGATCTGATTCATAAAAACAGAACAGGACGGTGAAGTCCGGCTGGTCACCATGTAAAGACAGCATTGGAAATAAAACCTATAAGCGAAACTGCATGTCTGGTGCTTTTAAAGGCAATTTACGATCTTGCAGGGGCGAAAGTAGATAAAGTGGTGCTTCATTATTCTGTGGGGAAGCGGTTTTACTTTACCATGGCGGGAGAACAGAAGCTGGATCAGGCATTTCTTGACCAGGTAAGGAAGCGGATGACAGAGCTGGTGGAGCAGAAAATCCCGGTGAAGAAACGAAGTGTAGGAACGGATGAAGCAATTGCACTTTTCATCATCACAGAATGTATGATAAAGAGAAGCTGTTCCGCTATCGCAGGGGTTTCCAGGGTGAATATTTACAGCATAGAATTTCGAGGACTATTTTTACGGGGCAATGGCTTACGATACCGGCTATGTGCCATATTTTGACCTGAAGCTGTATGATGAAGGCTTTGTGCTGATTCTGCCGGATGCTAAGGCTCCGGATATGCTCCCGGAATTCCGGCCTCAGGAGAAAATCTTCCAGGTGCAGAAGGATTCTGAAGAGTGGGGCAGAAGGTTGGAAATCTCCACAGTAGGTGAGTTGAATGATCAGATCGTTTCCCAGGGGATACAGAAGATCCTTCTTATGCAGGAGGCCATCCAGGAGTCTGGAATTGCCAGAATTGCAGAGCAGATCGTGGAGGCAGGAAACAAGAAGTTTGTCATGATCGCCGGTCCGTCCTCCTCCGGCAAGACTACCTTTTCCCACAGGCTGTCTATTCAGCTGGCGGCACATGGAATGAAGCCACATCCCATTGCTGTTGACAATTATTTTGTAAACAGAGGCATACCCGCTGGATGAATTCGGGGAAAAGGATTATGAGTGTCTGGAAGCCATTGATGTGGAGCAGTTCAACAAAGATATGCTGGCACTTCTTAATGGAGAGTAGAACTTCCGGTGTTTAACTTCAAGACCGGGCAGAGAGAATATAAAGGCGATTTTCTCCAGCTGGGGAAGGAAGACATCCTTGTTATTGAGGGAATTCATGGTCTGAACGACAAATTAAGCTATGCGCTTCCGAAGGAGAACAAGTTCAAAATCTATATCAGTGCCCTCACCCAGCTGAACATTGATGAACACAACCATTCCTACCACAGACGGAAGGCTGATCCGCAGAATCGTCAGGATGCAAGAACCAGAGGAACCTCAGCCAGGAGACCATTGCAAGATGGCCCTCTGTAAGACGCGGCGAGGAGAAAAATATTTTTCCATACCAGGAAGAAGCGGATGTTATGTTTAACTCCCGGCACTGATCTATGAATTGGCATGTCTGAAAGTATACGCAGAGCCTCTTCTCTTCGGAATTTCAAAGAGGCCGGAATATCTGGAGGCAAACAGGCTGCTGCTTTTTGATTATTTTGTAGCTGATTCCGTCAAGCGAGGAAGTGCCTAATAATTCCCTGTTAAGAGAATTTATAGGGGAAGCTGTTTTTAACACCTGATGATGCAGATGTGCTTGTAAGAAGTTGAGGGTATTTTATGAAAATAAGTCAAAGGCTTTACATTGGCTGAGCTTTTGATCGTGGTTGCAATTATTGCGGTACTGGTGGCTGTTGCAATACCTGTTTTCGGAAGTCAGTTGGAAAAAAGCAGGAAGCAGCAGACCTTGCAAATGTACGCGCTGCATATGCAGAAGGTGCTGACTGAGGCAAATATGGGGATTTATAATGAACCGGTTACGGTCAAGCTGAAACAGAAACAGTATGGATGGCAGTCGGCGGATGTAATTACAATTGGGGGAATCAGCCATTCAGTAAAGGACGGCGATACGGAGAACTGGATTGGAATACCAGGAGCAAATGGAGAATGTCAGATTTCGTTTGATCAGAAAAAGGGGAACCAAATTTGTGTGGAGCAGGGATGTATCATCAACGTCAAATAGCTATAATATGAGTGAGGATTTCTTTAATGTATTAAAGGATAGTGGCTGTCTGGATTTGGTAAAGGATAATTCGAATTTTGAATTTGATTCTGGAACTGATTCGAAAACATATGTACCAAAAATTAAAGATCTAATTGGTGTTAACAGTTTGCTACAGACTGGCACATGGGCATATTTGGGAAGGGGCATAGATGAGAAGAAAAGATATTTGTTCTGGACTTCCTTAGATATAAATGCAAAAGGTCAAAAAAGGCAATAGCGGCTGGTACAGAAATACCAATCCTGATTCAAAGAGGCGATGGAAAGTATTATGTTTCTCAATCAAAGGTTGCCAGCAGGAATGGAAAATATATGGCAATAGCTGATCATCTTTCCCAAAGGTTATCAAGATATTATTGCAGCAGGGGACGGTTATACCTATAATACTCTGTCAGAAGCCTATGCTGCATATGAGAAGAAACTTGAGAACGATTAAAAAGATTTACCCAAGTGATTATTTACAGGGTTACTGTTTACTCCGTTTACAGTAACCTTTACAGGTTCTACGACAGGGAGAAATGAGAAATAGTGCTTTACATCTTACCACAATAATGTTAAAATAGCACTTGCGCAAGCAGACCAGGTGATCGCGGCTGGACAGACGAAAGGGTTCAGACGAGGAAAGTCCGGGCTTCACAGGGCAGGATGCCGGATAACGTCCGGTGGAGGCGACTCCCAGGACCAGTGCAACAGAAATAAACCGCCATGGTTTCCATGGTAAGGGTGGAAAGGCAGTGTAAGAGACTACCGCCGTCCTGGTAACAGGCCGGGCACATGTAAACTCCATTCGAAGCAAGACCGAAAAGAAGGCCATACGGCGGCCCGTCGTGCTTTCAGGTAGGTCGCTGGAGCCTTCTGGCAACGGAAGGCCTAGATAGATGATCACTCAACGACATAACCCGGCTTATCGGTCTGCTTGCGTATTTGAGAATCGGATTTATGATACATATAATGTGATATTTAACCTGAAAGGTTCAGTTCTGCTGGATTTTCCCAGGTTTTTTTTTACGTAGAAATTACTTTTAATGTTCCTATTACATAAAAAACGCCTCGATACCAGGACCCAAGGTTTTTCCACTCTCAAACACGCTTTAAGCAAAAAAGTGGAAGCTGTATTCAGCTTCCACAATAAAATATCAATATTGTTGCAAAAAAACAATGATTTAGAGATGACTTATTTATTTCTGTGACCGGATATTTCTCCTCACAATATTTACATCTGTAAACCTCATTCTCCTCATCTGCCAGAACAAACACCTGATCCAGTCCCTGCTCGATGGAAGTGATGCAGCAGGGATTCTTACATCTGATCACGTTTACAACCTGCTTCGGAAGACAGAAGGTTCTTTTTCTCAACGATCTTCTTCCTTAATAATATTTACGGTGATATTGTGATCGATGAAACCAAGGATATCCAGATCCAGATCTTCAATCGGGCACTCAACCTTGATGATGTCCTTTTTCCCATCTTATTACTCTTTGCGTTCTTGATGATCGCAACAGTACAGTCAAGCTTATCCAGCTTCAGGTCATGATAAATAGTCATGCCTTGCCTGCTTTGATATGGTCCAGAACAAACCTTCACGAAGAGCTCAACATTTAACATGGCAGTTCCACCTCCAATAATGTAAGAATCAGGGCCATACGGACATATACACCATACTGGGCCTGTTTAAAATATGCAGCTCTCGGATCGCTGTCCACTTCAACAGAAATTTCGTTAACACTTGGGAGCGGATGAAGAACATACATGTCATCCTTTGCAAAGCTCCATTTTCTGTTTGTCCAGAATGTAGAAATCCTTTCATACGAACATAATCTTCTTCATTGAAGAAACGCTCTTTCTGAACACGTGTCATGTAAAGAATATCAAGCTCCGGAATAGCATCCTCCAGACGTTCTACTTCTAGGAACTCGATGTTGTTCTTTTTCAGTACGTCTTCACGGATATAGCTGGGAATACGAAGCTCTTCCGGAGAGATCAGAACAAAATTTAACATTGTTGTAGCGAACCAGCGCCTCGATCAGAGAGTGAACGGTACGTCCGAATTTCAGATCTCCGCACAGACCGATGGTAATGTTGTCAAGACGCCCCTTTAAGGAACGGATGGTAAGTAAGTCTGTAAGAGTCTGGGTTGGATGCTGATGACCACCGTCACCGGCATTGATAACAGGAATATTAGAAACCATAGAAGCTACCAGCGGAGCACCTTCTTTGGGATGACGCATAGCACAGATATCTGCATAGCAGGAAACAACACGAATGGTATCGGCAACAGTTTCCCCTTTCGCTGCGGAACTGGAATCTGCAGATGAGAAACCAAGAACCTTACCGCCAAGGTTCATCATAGCAGCTTCAAAACTGAGACGGGTACGGGTACTTGGCTCATAGAAAAGTGTAGCAAGTCGTTTGTCGTCACAGGTATGTGCGTATTTTTGGGGTTTTTCTCAATATCGCTGGCAAGATCCAGAAGCTTCTCAAGCTCCGGAACACGAAAAGGTCCAGCGGACTCATTAAGTGTCTCATGATATACCTCCGTTATGAGTGTGTGGTTTTGGGGTAGAGTGTTACGGTTCACGAAAACTCTTTCAAAAAAGGATCTTCTGTGAGTGGTAACGCAAAATCTCTTCGACCTATCATATACTACTTGGAATGATTTTTCAAGAAGATTTTGTAAAGTATTTTTTCGAAAAACAATCCAGTGAGAAACCAGACCGGGAGATAGTCCAGACGGATGATTCCTTTGTACTGATGGGGCACTCCAGAATAGTCCCAGGGGCACATGTGAAAAGCCTGCAGGATAGAACCGCTGGTAAATTCTGCCAGGTAAAATCCGGCAGTATAAAGGGAGCCGCGCAGAAGTGCCGGAAGGCTTTTTAGCTTTTTGTATACAGGCAGAATCAGGGATGCACAGCCATAAATGGGGAACATAAGAAGAGAGGTAGTGCCTTTCATGGAAGCATCTCCCGGAGCAGGGAATGGAGCCCGGTCCAGAGAATCTCCAGACACAGGCCAGTAAAACCACAGAAGAGAAAAAGGGTATTTTTCATATGCTTGGTCTCCTTGGGTAAAATGATAAAAAATAACATTCCCATTCTTGCTAAATTTATGCTGCAAGGTTATAATGGAGAGAAAAGATATTTGATAAACGAGGAGCTTTTATTATGAACTATCAGGAATGCCGTGCATACATCGATGATTCGGCGAAATACGGTTCTGTGCTGGGACTTAATAATATGCGTGAAATGCTGGACAGGCTTGGAAATCCTCAGGATGCAGTTCCTTATGTCCACGTAGCCGGAACCAATGGAAAGGGTTCCGTGATTGCTTATTTATACACCACCCTTACCCGGGCAGGCTATAAAGTGGGCAGATACATATCCCCAACTCTTTATTCTTACAGAGAACGTCTTGAGATTGCCGGCGAGAAGATCTCACAGGAAGATTTTGCAAAGTATGTGACAGAAATTTCCAGGTCAATTGATCAGATGACAGCGGTTGGCATGAATCATCCTACCCCTTTTGAGATTGAGACTGCAGCAGCGTTTTGTATTTTAAGGAAGAAAATTGTGATCTGGTCCTTCTGGAGACCGGAATGGGCGGCAATCTGGATGCCACCAATATTGTGAAGAATACCAAACTGGCTGTGCTGGTTTCCATCAGCATGGATCATATGTCATTTCTTGGAAATACCCTGGAGAAATCGCAGAGAAGAAGGCTGGAATTATCAAACCTGGCTGCCGGGTTGTGACCACAAAGCAGAAGCCGGAAGCGGCACAGGTGATTGCAGATACCTGCAACAAGCTTCATGTACCCTGTGTGGTATCTGACCCTGATGAGGCTGTTTTGGAAAAGAGAGCGTATTCGGTCAGACCTTTTCTTATAAAGGAGAGGAATTTGCAATTTCCCTTGCCGGTGTTTACCAGAAAGAAAATGCAGTGCTGGCATTAAACGCCCTTGAAGAACTGGACAGACTTGGCTGGACTACTACCATGGAACAGCGGAAGGACGGTCTTCTCCACACAAGCTGGGAAGGAAGATTTACGGTTATCAATAAAAAGCCTCTTTTTTATTGTAGACGGCGCCCACAATGCCGGAGCAGCCGACAAGATGGCAGAATCTATCCGACACTATTTTAATGGAAAAAAACTGATCTACATTATGGGTGTTTTTGCAGACAAGGAATATAAGATTGTCCTTGAAAAAACAGCTCATTTTGCGGAAAAAATCTATACCATAGAGACACCGGATAATCCCCGTGCACTGCCGGCAGAGGAACTGGCAGAAGGCGGCAAGGGTATATAATTCCAGTGCCGAAAGTACAAAGAGCATAAAGATGCTGTAGAAAAGGCGTTTTCCTGTGCAGGAGATGACGAGAACAGTGTGATTCTGGCATTTGGTTCACTTTCCTTTATTGGAGCGCTTACAGATGCGGTGGAAGAATATGTCGGATAAGTGTCAGGTACTGAAATGGCAGCGTGTTACTGGTCACGGAGTGAACAGTAATGGCAGTACATTGTGGAAATTGAAGTGTGCAGCAGCTGAATTTGCATGATTAAATACAAAAACTGGAGAGAAAACAATATGACAGATTTGCAGGAATGCAGACGAAAAATAGATGAAATTGACAATCAGATGGTGGAACTTTTTGAGAAGCGGATGAAGGTCTGCGAAGAGGTTGCAGAGTATAAGATCCATACCGGAAAGAAAGTGCTGGATCGGAGAGAGAGCATGCCAAACTGGAAGAGATTAGGAAAAAAGCGCACGGTGAGTTCAACGAACTTGGAGCCCAGGAGCTTTTCAGCAGATCATGGCCATCAGCAGAAAGCGTCAGTATCAGCTTCTCACCGAATATGGTCGAAAGAAAAGGAAGACTTCCAAATGGTGGAGCAGCTTCCCAGAAATAATGTGACTGTTGTTTTCCAGGGGTAGAGGCGCCTACAGCTATGGAGCCATGCGCGCCTACTTTCAGGAAGACATTAAGAGCTATCATGTGAAGCTGTTCGGGATGCCATGGAAGAAGTTGCAGCAGGAAGAGCAGATTACGCAGTCCTTCCTATTGAAAATTCCACAGCTGGGATTGTGACAGATATTTATGACCTTTTGACAGAATATAATCTGTTTATCGTGGGAGAGCAGATCCTGAAGGTTGAGCATGTGCTGCTTGGCCTGCAGGAGGCTGAGCTTTCCGATATTGCCAGGGTATATTCCCATCCTCAGGGGCTCGCCCAGTGTAAGGAATATCTGGAAGAGCATAGAGATTGGAAAACCACAGCAGTAACCAACACCGCCGCAGCGGCCAAAAGGTCAGCGCAGATCAGGATAAGACTCACGCAGCGATTGCCAGCAGGGCTGCCGGAGAGATTTACAATCTGAAGGTTCTGGCAGAGAATATCTGCAAAATGACAGCAATGTGACCAGATTTATTATTCTGGCAAAGAAACCGGTTTATGAGAATAACAGCTCCAGGATCAGTGTATGCTTCGAGGCACGTCATGCAAGCGGAACTCTTTACAATGTACTTTCCCATATGATCTATAATGGTCTGAATATGACCAAGATCGAGTCCCGGCCTATTCCGGGAAAAACCTGGGAATACCGTTTCTTCGTGGACTTCGAGGAAATCTGCGGGACAGCGCGGTAAAGAATGCACTGCGGGGCATGGAAGCAGAGACCAGCTATTTGAAAATTCTGGGCAATTATTAAGATTATAGCTGCGAGGCAGAGAGTGGCAACAATTTCATTTATTGTTAAAATTAACCAAAGAATTTAAGAAGATTTTATCTGTTTTTAATATAAGAAAAGTAGAATGAAAAACGGTGCGAGTGCGTGAGTCTGTATATCCGAAAGTGTGCTGCCATGAATTGTGCGGACGGCAAAAGGAGAAGAGACACGTAAATGCGTCATGGAATTGAGAGGAAACAAAAATGGCAAGAACAGAAGAATGTATCCTTTACCGCAATTTCGACAACGGTGAGGTACTGGACATAATGACATCACTGATGAACAGCTATGAGGCTGGTGAAGAAGGCTTTGAGAATCGGAAGAGGAATTTTTCCATATGGCAGGAAGCCTGGTGGAAATGGCAGGAATGTATGGGTTTTTCCGGGAATCTGTGGCACACTTATCTGACACAGCTTCTGGTCAATCACGAGAATGCATTCAGTACCGCTTCCGAGATCAGAGGGCAGTGGAGGGAAGCATTAACCATCTGGCTCTTCATGATTTTGGAATTTTCAAAGAACTTTATGACTTTGATCTTGCTGTTTTTGACAGTGCGTTTGGAACAGACTGTGCTGATTTTCTCTGTAATTATGTGAATACAGGATGCAACAGCAAGGTATACAACCAGCGTATCTGCGACAGAATCTGTGATATGAGCAAAACACTGGCAGAGGCTTCTACAGTGGAAGAGTTTATGGCGGCAGATATGGTGCAGTTCTACAAAAAGATTTCGGCGTAGGTAAGCTGGGATTGAACAAGGCATTTCGTATTGAGCATGGCAAGGATGGCAAGCCGGTGATCGCACCGATTACCAGAATCGCTCATGTGAAACTGGAAGACCTGGTCGGATATGAAATCCCGAAGCAGAAACTGATCGAGAATACAGAAGCTTTCGTAAGAGGCAGAAAAGGCCAATAACTGCCTGCTTTTTTTGGTGATGCAGGAACTGGTAAATCTTCCAGCATCAAAGGTATCTGAACCGTTATTATGATGAAGGGACTTCGTATTATCGAGGTGTATAAGCATCAGTTCAGGATCTGAATGATGTGATCGCACAGATCAAAAATCGGAATTACAAGTTTATTATCTATATGGATGATCTGTCATTCGAAGAATTTGAAATCGAATATAAGTATCTGAAGGCTGTGATCGAGGGTGGTCTGGAGAAGAAACCGGATAATATCCTGATCTATGCAACCAGCAACAGACGTCATCTTGTTCGGGAAAAATCCGGGGGATAAGCTGGAGGTGGCAGACGATGAAGATCTGCACTCCTCCGATACTGTGCAGGAGAAGCTTTCTCTGGTTTACCGTTTTTGGCGTGCGTATTTATTTTGGTGCACCGAACAGAAGGAATTCCAGAATATTGTTACTACACTTGCAGAGCGCTATGGTGTTACAATGCCTGCAGAGAGGGCTTCTGATGAAGGCAAACGCCTGGGAGCTTTCTCACGGCGGTCTCACTGGAAGAACGGCGCAGCAGTTTATTGATCATGTTCTGGGAACAAGTGAGGAACAGTAAAAAGAATACCAGAGATTATCTGAAATTTATGTCTGGAATGAAATAATCCTTGGCAGGAGGGAAAAACGTATGGCAGTGACCACATTTGCGGCAATTGATATCAGTTCTTATGAGATCACCATGAAAATTTTGAATTTCCAAAAAGATTGGTTTCCGGACTGTGGACGATATCCGGTATCGTCTGAATCTTGGAGTAGGGGTATATTCAGCGGAACCATGGAAGTGGATAAGGTAGATACTATTTGTGAAGTACTTAACGACTTTAAAGAGGATCATGGCAGAGTACGGTGTGAAAGACTACCGCGCCTGTACCACAAGTGTTTTCCGTGAGATGAAGAATCCGCTGATTATCATTGAACAGATTTTTCAGAAGAACCGGAATTCATGTGGAGGTTTTAAGCAATGCCGAGCAGCATTTTCTGGGCTATAAATCTATTGCGGCCATTGAGAATGGCTTTAAGAAAATGATCAGAAAGGAACCGCTATTCTGGATGTGGGCGGTGGAAACCTGCAGAATTTCCCTGTTTGACAAAGATGCGCTTGTAACCGCAGAGCCTGAAAATGGGAAGCGTGCGTATCCGCCAACGTCTGAAGGCTGGAGAAAACCAATACAATTATGCACAGCTGGTGGAGGAGTTTATCCGTAATGACCTGACCGGGTTTAAGCGTCTTTATCTGAAAGACCGCGAGATAAAAAATTTGATCCTTATGGGGGATTTTTCTTACTGAGACTATTTTCCGTGAGGAGAGACAGGATAACATTATTACACGGGCTGAATTCGAGAAGCGGTATGAGAATACGGTTTATAAGACCGAGACTTCACTGTCAGAGAAATGGATATTGATCCGGAGTATGCCGCTGATCGTGCCAACTATGGTTATCTGTAAAGATTTTATGGATCTTTTCAATGCAGAAGCGCTTTGGATGCCAGGTGTATCTCTTCTTGATGGCATTGCCTATGATTTCGGGGAAAAAAAGAATTTTATTAAGAGCGCACATAATTTTGAAAATGATATTCTGGTGGCAGCCAGAAACATTGCCAAACGTTATTCTACTGGAAAGGATCATATTAAAGGGTACTGTGGCGAACCTTGCCCTGGCGATTTTTGACAGCATGAAGAAAGTGCACGGAATGGGAGACAGAGAGCGTCTGCTTCTTCAGATCGCAGTGCAGCTTCATGACTGTGGCAAATATATCAGTATGGGAGATGTGGCAGAGTGCTCCTATCAGATCATTATGGCTACGGGAGATCATCGGACTTTCCACAGAAGAACGTCAGATCATTGCAAAATGCGGTGCGCTACAATACCACAGAATTTGTTTATTAGCTGGCGAGATCGCAGGAGACAGTCGGAATGGATCGTTCCGTATATCTTTTTGATCGCCAAAGCTGACTGCAATCCTTCGTATTGCAAATGCCATGGATCGCAGCCATTATCAGAAGGTAAAGAATATGAAGGCTATGCTGAAGGACAGAACCCTGCTTCTTACAGTTGATTCTGAGCAGGATATCTCCTGGAGCTTGGACTTCTTATGGATAAAGTCGAATTTTTTGAAGAGGTATTTTGGTATCCGTCTGGTATTCAGGCGTAAGAGAAAAAGTGTGAGGAGGGCACAATGGATCTGAAAAATTTTGAAAAAGCGGGTATTTTGTGAACAGGGAGTTGAGCTGGCTGAAGTTTGACGACCGTGTTCTCTCAGAAGCAAGAGATAAAAGTCTGCCATTGTTTGAAAGACTGAAATTTACCAGCATTGTATCGTCCAATCTGGATGAGTTTTATATGGTTCGTGTGGCTTCCCTGGAAGGATCAGGTTCATGCCGGCTATGAGAAAACAGATATTGCAGGAATGGGGCCAAAAGAGCAGTTGGAAGGAGATTAGTGTTCAGACACATGAGCTCGTCCGTTCCCAGTACAGCACTCTGAACCGTTCCCTTCTTCCGGCGCTTGAGAAGGTGGGACTTCATCTGGTGATGGAGCACGAGAAATTAAACGAAGAACAGCAGGAGTATGTGGACCGTTATTTCGAGGATAATGTTTATCCGGTTCTTACTCCTATGGCAATGGATTCTTCAGACCTTTCCCGTTGATTCGAAATAAGACATTGAATATTGGCGCCTTGATTTCCAAGAAGGATAAGAAAAAGGGCAAGGATGTACTGGTATTTGCCACTGTCAGGTGCCGTCTGTACTGCCGCGTGTGGTTGTCATTCCATCCGGGATAAAGAGGACACTACTGTGATCCTTCTGGAGGAGATTATCGAGCGCAATATTGACAAGCTTTTCCTTGGATATGATGTGGTTTGTGCACATCCTTACCGTATCATGAGAAATGCGGACCTTTCCATAGATGAGGATGGGGCGGAGGATCTTCTGGTGGAAATCCAGAAGCAGCTGAAGAAGCGCCAGTGGGGGTGAGGTGATCCGCCTGGAAGTGGAGGATAAAACGGACTCCAGACTTCTTGGCATTCTGAAAAAGGAATTTGACATTAAAGAAGAGGATATTTTCTATATTAACGGACCACTGGATCTTACCATGCTGATGAAGGTTTATGGACAGGATGGCTTTGAGCAGTACAAAAGAGCCGAAATATACCCCTGCTGTAGTGCCTGCATTTGCAGATACCAGTAAGGATATTTTCAGGTGATCCGTGAGGGTGATGTGTTCTTACACCATCCATACATGAGCTTTGACCCGGTTGTAAATTTTGTACGCCAGGCGGCAAAGGATCCGGATGTACTTGCGATTAAGCAGACGTTGTACCGTGTCAGTGGAAATTCCCCGATCATTGCAGCACTTGCCCAGGCAGCGGAGAATGGCAAACAGGTTTCGGTTCTGGTAGAGCTGAAGGCACGTTTTGATGAGGAACATAATATTGTGTGGGCAAAAATGCTGGAAAAAAGCAGGCTGCCATGTTATTTATGGTCTGGTTGGTCTGAAAACACACAGTAAGATTACTTTGGTGGTTCGCCGTGAGGACACCGGAATCCGCCGTTATGTTCATCTGGCAACTGGTAACTATAACGACTCACTGCAAAGCTTTATACAGACTGCGGCATTTTTACCTGTGACGCGCGCTTCGGCGAGGATGCAACTGCAGTGTTTAACATGCTTTCCGGATATTCTGAGCCGAAGAACTGGAACCGTCTGATTGTGGCACCAATCTGGATGAAGGATCGATTCCTGAAGCTGATCGAGAGAGACAGAACACGCGAAGAAAGGAATGCCGGCTATGATCGTAGCGAAGATGAACTCTCTTTGTGATCCGAAAATCATTGCAGCTCTTTATCATGCATCCTCCTGTGGCGTGCAGATTTACCTGCTGATCCGAGGCATCTGCTGTCTGAGTGGGAATCCCGGGTGTGAGCGAGAATATCTATGTACGTTCCATTGTAGGAAACTTCCTGGAGCACAGCCGTATCTTCTATTTCCACAATAATGGCAGCGACGAGATTTATATGGGAAGCGCGGACTGGATGCCTCGTAACCTAGACCGCCGTGTGGAGATTGTTTTCCCGGTTGAGGACAGGCAGATCAAGAATGAGATCAAGCATGTTCTGGATCTGGAATTCCGTGATAATGTGAAAGCCCATATTCTCCAGCCGGATGGCAGCTATGAGAAGCAGGACAAGAGAGGCAAACTTCTGATCAATTCCCAGATGGAATTTTGCAGGAAGCCACTGAGAAAGCAGAAGCGTTAAAGAAAAAGAGAAACATGAAAATTCAGAGTCTTCATCCCGGCAGAACCGGCTGAGGATGTGGAAGAGTAAGAATTTGAAGTGAATTAGGAAAAATAAGGAAAGCCGCTGTATTGTGATGTGAGATTGCAATATGGAAAAATGCAGAAGCTGACGCCGATGCACTTGCTTTCGAAGATTTTCAGTAAAAAAATTAAGATTCTGACTTCTAAAGTCTGAATCCAGACGCCGCAAGGTTGACGAAAAAGTCGCTTTGCGGCGTCTTTTTGCATAAAAAAGAGAAGGCATAACCCAGGCGGCAGAAATATATTCAGACGACAAAAAACTTCCGAATCACTTCGGAAGTTTCTAGCAGCCAGTACGAGAATCGAACTCGTGTTTTCGCCGTGAGGGCGACGTCTTAACCCCTTGACCAACTGGCCATGTAAGCGGTATGCTTAACATATATATTCAATTTGTAGAAAATAGAGCAGCCAGTACGAGAATCGAACTCCTGTTTTCGCCGTGAGAGGGCGACGTCTTAACCCCTTGACCAACTGGCCATGTAAGCGGTTCGCTTAACATATGTATTCAATTTGTCGGAAAATAAAGCAGCCAGTACGAGAATCGAACTCGTGTTTTCGCCGTGAGAGGGCGACGTCTTAACCCCTTGACCAACTGGCCTTGTCAACCGACTCGCTTAGTATATCTTACTTTGCAGGAGAATGCAAGCACTTTTTATTTTTTTTGCGAAAAATTGAAAAACTCCGAAAAAAGCCAGGAAATAAGCGGGTTCGCGGTGTCAAAAAATTTTGAACAAAATAGAAAAACCAAATTTTACTTGCAAAAATACCATAAACTGGGGTATGATATAGAACGAATGTTTGAACAGAAGATAAGAATGGAAAAGAAGCGGACATACTGTCCGCTTTTTCACAACCATTGGAATAAATGCTGAAGCCCAGACAGTGCATCATGAAATGTAGAGCTGTAAATGAAATGAGCAGTTATTTCGTGCACTTACAAGTTGATTTCTCGAACAATCCTGTCGGTACACTGGATGCATAAAAGAAGAATATGGGACAGCAGAGTCTGAAGTTACTGTTCACTGGTAACAGTCTGAATGATAGTAAGAAAGGAATTAACACCATGGCAAAGAAAGACACTTACGACGCGGGTAGTATTTCTGTCCTGGGAAGGATTGGAAGCTGTTCAGGAAACGTCCGGGAATGTACATCGGAAGCGTATCCAGAAAGGCCTGAACCACCTGATCTATGAGATCGTGGACAATGCGGTGGATGAACATCTGGCCGGTTATTGTTCTGAAATTGAAGTAACACTGGAGAAAGACGGCTCCTGTACGGTCACGGATAATGGAAGAGGAATCCCGGTGATATGCATGCGAAAGGAGTGTCGGCAGAGAGACTTGTATTTACAACTCTTCATGCAGGCGGTAAATTTGATAATTCTGCCTATAAGACCAGCGGAGGACTTCATGGAGTAGGCTCTTCGGTTGTGAATGCCCTGTCTACATATCTGGACATTAAGATCAGCCGTGATGGATATGTACATCATGATCACTATGAAGAGGTATCCCCACGATTGAACTGGAAGAGGACTTCTCCCAGGTTGGCAAGACCAGACAGACCGGAACCTGCGTGAATTTTCTTCCGGACCCTTTTTGAAAAAACAAGATTTTCATCCACAGAAGTAAAGAGCCGTCTCCATGAGACTGCATACCTGAATCCCAACCTTACCATTCATTTCATGGATCTTCGTGGTGATACGCCTGAAGATATCACTTATCATGAGCCAGATGGAATCGTGGGATATATCAAAGACCTGAATCACAAATTCCACGAACCGATTTATCTGAAAGGAGAAGCCGACGGAATCCAGGTAGAAGCAGCATTTTTCAGTACACCAACGAATTCCTGAGAACGTACTTGGCTTCTGCAATAATATTTTACAATGCAGAAGGCGGACTCATCTTTACCGGATTTAAAAACCCTTTTACAACGGTGATGAATACTTACGCCCGTGAGAGATCTGAACATTTTGGAAGGAAAAAGATGCTAATTTCACAGGAGCGGATATCCGTAATGGAATGACAGCGGTTGTTTCCATCAAGCACCCGGAGCCACGCTTTGAGGGACAGACCAAGACCAAGCTGGACAATCAGGATGCAGCCCGTGCCACGGAAAAGTAATGTCTGAGCAGCTGGTACTCTATTTTGACCGAAACCTGGAAACCTTTGAAGACCATTTTGTCCTGTGCGGAAAAAAGCTGCCAAGATTCGTAAGACAGAGGAGCGTGCCAAGACAAACCTTCTCACCAAACAGAAATACTCCTTTTGATTCCAACGGCAAGCTGGCCAACTGTGAGAAAAAGATCCGTCACTGTGTGAGATCTTTATCGTAGAGGAGATTCCGCGGGGTGGCTCTGCAAAAGACTGCCAGAGATCGTAATTACCAGGCAATCCTTCCGATCCGCGGTAAGATCCTGAATGTGGAGAAAGCCACCATTGACAAGGTGCTTGCAAACGCAGAAATCAAGACTATGATCAATGCATTTGGATGTGGATTCTCCGAAGGATACGGAAATGACTTTGATATTACGAAGCTTCGTTACGACAAGATTGTGATCATGGCTGATGCGATGTGGATGGGGCGCATATTTCCACACTTTTGCTACTTTTATTCTATCGTTTATGCCGGATCTGATCTACGAGGGCCATGTTTATATTGCCATGCCCCCTCTTTACAAAAGTAATGCCAAAGAAAGGATTGCCGAAGAGTACCTGTACGATGATAAGGCACTGGAGAAATACCGTCGCAGTCACAAGCCGGGAGGCTTTACCCTCCAGATACAAAGGTCTTGGAGATGGATGCCCAGCAGCTTTGGGAGACAACCTTAAATCCGGAAACTCGGAGAATGAAGCGGGTAGAAATCGAGGATGCCCGTATGGCTTCCAGCGTGACAGAGATCCTGATGGGAAGCGATATTGCCGCCAAGAAAGGCATTTATTTACGAGCATGCAACTGATGCAGAACTGGATATTTAAGAAGGCTGAAATCCGAAAGAGCAGGATTTTTCGGACGAAAAAAGCAGAATATGGTCTGAACGTAATATGAAAGAAGTATTTTGCAAGAAGAGAACCTCAGATTTTAGCTTAGAGCGTGTTTGAAAGGAAAACAGATTATGGAAACAAAGCAGAG
>VOFH01002345.1_pt1 | contig 26636 bp, 45 predicted proteins | sample 5384091 | NCBI WGS metagenome assembly VOFH01 (sample SAMN12384727, study PRJNA508395) | human gut metagenome | isolation source: healthy gut G | host: Homo sapiens
GTTTGACTACCGCTTGAAGACCAATGAAATCCTGTCGACGCCGCAGGCCAGCGCCCGCTACGACTTCCCCAGCGAGCCTGTGCCGCCGGAATACTTCATCGACCGCGGCCACATCCCGCCGCAGTTCGGCGAAACGTTCTTAATGACATTCCACCGTCTGCGCCAGGGTGAGGAACGGGTCAATTTGCATTCTGAAAAGTGCGCGCCGGATGGTTTTATTCACTGGTCGCAGCTGACGCTGGTGCGCCTGAGCGACGAATTCGGCCAGACTGATCAGGCCGTCGGCATCATCGAAGACATCACGTTCCAAAAGACGCGGAGCTGGCTTATGCCAGGAGCGGCAGTACCGCCAGGCGATCGCGACCGGCGCATGCATGATGATCGAGATCAATTTATGCGACAATTTTGTGGAAAAAAATCAGCGGCGACTGGAGCTTTTTGATCCGCGACTACCCGGCACCGCCTACGATCGAGTTCCAGCAGATTGTCGCCCGCCGGCAGATTCATCCGGAAGACCGCCGGACTTTTCTGCACGCCTTCAATACCGGGAAGCGCTGAAAACCGCCTACAATGAGGATCGGCGGAAATCGCAGCTGCAGTATCGGCGCTTGTCTGAAAAACGTCAGATGGTCTGGGTGGAAACGGCCGCGCATATCATTCAGGATCGGCCACCCGGCATTTAAAGGTCTTGTTTTTTATCCGCAATATCGACAAGGAAAAACACGAGGCTGATCCTTCAGTATCAGTCGGCGGGATTCGCTACCGGGCTGTTAAACAAGGGCTCCACGGAGGCGCAGATCCAATCGATTCTGGAAAGCTATCCGCACGCGCTGCACGCGCTGTTGATTCTCGACATCGACGAATTCAAAGAAGATCAACGACTACGTTCGGTCATCTCTACGGCGATCAGGTGCTCTCACGCATCGCCCGGCAAATCCGCGAATCTTTCCGTGAGGAAGACGTTTTGGGTCGGATCGGTGGGGATGAATTCGCGATTCTGATGAAAAAACTGCCGGTCGGAACAGATCGTGCGGGAGAAAGGGAGCAGCTGTGCCGCTTGCTGGAAGACATGTTCGATCATCGCGTTTCCTGCAGCATCGGCATTTCGTTTTACGCCAAGGACGGCACATACTTCTACCAGCTCTATCAAACGCCGATATCGCGCTGTATCAGTCAAGCGTCAGGGCAAAAACCAGGTGCAGTTCTATCTGCCTTCGATGAAGCAGGAAGGCTGGACGGTCAACAACACGCAGATCGATGAAATGCATGCCGACATGCCAGCGGTTTCCGTCGCTCCGGGACTGGAAGAACATCTGACCCACAGGCTGCTGGAGGAATTGAACGACGTGGTCTACGTCAGCGATCGCATACCCTACGAGCTGTTGTTTATCAACCGCGCACGATCAAAGAGGATCTCAACATCATCGACGACTACATCGGCAAAAGTGCTACAAGGTGCTCAGGGCCGCGATACGCCGTGTCGTTCTGTACGAATGATAAGCTGATTCAACGAATACTACGTCTGGGAGCATACCAACGAGCTGATGAACCGGGGAAGTTCATCGTCAAGGACAAGCTGATCCAGTGGCAGGGCCGGACCGCGCGGATGGAATTCGCGATGGATATCGCGGAGCATAACCGATTAGCAAGGAGCTGTCGGCTGGCGGCTGCAGCTGCGCGGCAACGCGCTGCTTCGCGCAGCGTGCGGCAGATCGTCGTCGCCGACTCCGTCGATCAGGCGTTCAAGAAAGTTTAGCCGGTATCGGACAGTATTATCGCAGCGGATCGGACCAATCCTTCTGTTTCCGGACGAACCGCAGGCCGCCTACGAATGGACGCGCCGCAGCGACGCTTCGTTCAAGGAAGACTGGGCCAGCCTGGCCGGGCTTTTGTTCGAGCCGGATTCCGCTACTTCCAGGAACACAGAAGCGTATGTGCTGCTCGACATCGATCAGCTGAAAGTCAGAATGCCGAACTGGTGAGAACCTTCCTGCGGCTGTTGCTTTCCCAGGATAAAATTATCGGCTGTTGTTCCATTTAAATCCGACCGCGCAGAGGCAGGATCTGAGGCTTTGTGGAATCGCTGGTCACCTACCTGGTCAGCAGAAATGCTGAAAAATATCAGGCGGTGGAACAGCTGCGGTTTATGAGCTATCACGATCCGCTGACGGGACTGGGCAACCGCAACCGTTACGTCGAACAGCCGCAGAAATGGCAGACTCAGCCGTTAACGCGGGCCGGCGTGGTGGTCTGTGACGTTAACGGACTAAAACAGCTCAACGAGCTGTACGGCCATCACTACGGCGATCAGGTGTTAGTCGAAGTGGCGCGGATTCTCAATCTGCATGCCCGTCCCGATCAGCTGTTCCGCTTAGGCGGGGATGAATTCATCGCGGTCTACGAGGACATCGCCTACAACGACTTCCAGGAACGGCTGGCACGGTTGAAGAATGCCTTTACGATCATCGTCAACGGCGTATCGGTAGGCGGCAGCTGGAGCGAGGATGAGCCGGACGTCGGTTCCTTGATGAACCATGCCGATCAGCTGATGTATATCGCCAAGCAGAACTACTATAAGACCACCTACAACCTGTCCAAGCATTACCGGCCGGAAACCTATCAGAACCTGATGGATTCGTTTAAGGAAAACCGCTTTGTCATGGTGATTCAGCCCAAGGTCGATCTGCACAGCGGGCAAATCCGCGGCGGGGAAGCGCTGATCCGTTATCAGCATCCGCAGTTCGGCATCATTCCGCCGTCCCGCTTCGTGCCGGTGCTGGAAAACGAGCATCTGATCCGGTTCATCGATCTGTTTGTGCTCGACGAAGTCTGCCGCCTGCAGCAGCGTCGTCAGCATCAGTCCGGGGACGCCGTCGTCCTGTCGCTGAATTTCTCCCGGCTGACGCTGCTGGAAGAACACATCGCGCTGGAAGTGGAGAAAATTCTTTCCCATTACGACTTTGATCCTTCCTTAATCGAAATCGAGATTACAGAAACGGTCGGAGAGATTGAAAAAGAAACGCCGCGTTCGGTCATTCAGTCGTTAAAGCAGTTTGCGATTACGGATTTCGCTGGATGATTTCGGAACGAAATATACCAATTTAAGCATGCTGACGGTCGCGGATTTCGACGTTCTCAAACTGGACCGCAGTCTGATTCAGGGACTGGTCGATTCCCCGCAGAACCAGATCATCGTCGGCGACATCATCCAGATGTGCTCCCAGCTGGGCATCAGCGTCATCGCCGAGGGCGTGGAAACGGAAGCACAGCGAGAAGCGCTGGAGCCGCACTGCGGCTTAGGCCAGGGTTATCTGTATGGCAAGCCGATGCCGGTTGCGGATTTCCGCACGTTGTTTAACCAGAACAGAAAGTAAGAAGCAAAAGGAGAACGAGGATTCCTTCCAGGAAACTTCGCTCTCCGATTTTGTTTATGCGCGCTTGAGCTTCATAAATTCCGGATTGACCAGCGCGTCGGCGATCCGGAGTGCAGACGCAAACGCCTTTCTGGAACGTCGCGCGGCACTGATGGTGATCATCCACGACGATGAAGTCGGCCTGTTTCCCTGGTTTGAGAGAACCCAGGCGGTCGTCGACATTCAAAACTGCGCGGCATTCAGCGACGCCATCCTAACCGCCTGAACGACCGGTATGTTCAGCGTATCGATTAGATTGAACACATCCTGAAGCGACGTCCTGCCGGCGCCGTAGATCGTACCGTCCTCCAGGACGATTTTGCCATTCGGCTCCAGCCGTTCAATGACTCCGTCGATCCAGTAATCCCTGCCGGCATTCCGGTCAGACTGTCGTTGTCAGTCATCATCAGAATCTTATCCCAGGCTTTCATTCTCAACAGAATTTCGATCATCTGCGGACAGACATGAATCAAGTCGCAGTTGATTTCATTAAAGATCCGCGGATCAAGCAGGATGGCGCCGGTAACGCCGACCTCGCGGTGATGCGAGCCCGCGCATCGCGTTAAAGGAATGCGTCGCCATCCGGCAGCCTGCATCGATCGCAGCGATCGTCTGACGGTAATCCGCGCCGGTATGCGCGATCCCGACCCGCACGCCTTTTTGGCTTAATTCTGAAACCACATCCATCGCTCCCGGCAGTTCCGGAGCCAGTCCCATGCTCAGCAAATCTCCGCCGGCCGCTTCCCAATATTCCAGCGCCCGCGCCACGGTGGGTTTTTCAAAGGTTTCCACCGGCGTTCCGCCATTATACTCCGGATTGTAGAACGGACCTTCCATATACATGCCCAGAATTTCTGCTCCGTACTGCTGATGAACCCCGCGCCGCGTGCGCGCTTTGACATTGTCCAGCATGAAGCCGGACGAGATGCATGAAGGAACGCACGCCGTCACGCCGGCCCACAGCAGCGCGTCCGCCGTATGTGCTGAATCTGCGTTTCATCCTTTGTTTTTGATGCGTTCCAGCCCATGAACCCATGCAGATGGGGATCGATGAGGCCGGGAAACAGCCAGTCCTCCTGATAATCCTCAATCTTCTCTCCTTGCCCTACAGTGTCGATCGCTTCGATCCGGCCGTCATCGGCAAGGATGAGCCAACCGTCGATCACCTCGCTTTCCGTTACAATTCTGTGACTTCGAAAACTTTTCATTCAACTTTCCCTCCTGTTCTTAGTGCATCGTATGATTTTAAAAGAATGGTTTTAACTCAGACGTCAGTTGCGTCACTTTTCGTTGATGTACAGCATTTCCTGCCTGGCCTCCGCTATCGCCTGATGGATCAGTTTTACCGTGTCTGTTTCCTGTTGATCGAGCACCAGCGCTAAAACCAGGCTTAAATTGATCCCGCTGATCAAATGCGTATGCGGACGCCGCGGCGAGTTCATCAGCCTCTGATTGACGCGCCCCCGGGCAAATCTGTGAGGTTAATTACCTCATCCTGAGGATGAAGCTGACCGAAATAAGCCGCGATCTGATCGTCGAGATTTTCCTGCGTGACGAAAGCGTTGATGACCGCCAGCCAGCGCGTGTCGCCGGTGAGGCTAAAACACCGGTTAAGAAATGATGTGCTTTACCCCTGATATTTTATCACGGTTTTTATCGCTGTTTTTTATCGCTGATTTTTTCATCGGTAAAATTAGTTGTGATTTATCTCGTTTCTCCAATTCTCCATATAAACTCATTGCTTGAAGAAAAATGATGCAAGCATCATTCTGGAAGGCAAAAGCCTTCCAGAACCCTCTCAGTTTCTTGCCTGGAGGGTATTCCTGATTTCGAGCTCTTCCTCCTCTCCCTCTGCTCCCAAAGTTCAAGGCTGGTTCGAAGATTTCTTCCCTCAGGCGTATTCTCTATCTCGCGGTTCTTCAATTTCATGCTGTCGTGAAAGCCAGCTTTCCTCTGGAAGCTGTCATCTTTGAACAGATCGAAGAACCGCGTTTCTATTTATTTCTGATATCCCATGCCACGCCGCGCTATGACATAGGAAGCGCCATATGCACTGTACAGCCCATCTTCCGGCTGTATTTCTCTTCCCCAATCTGACTCGTGTAAGCTGGATTCACCTGACTCACCCATAGCCCTCTTTCCAACTTCTTCTTTCTAACGCTTCCTGAATCTGTTTCGTCGCAAACTCCGATAACATTTCATTGTGCCTTCGGTTCCCATATCGCATCTCGCTTTTCTTCTTCTTCTCCAAAATCCAACGCTTCCATCACTAACGGTTTATGGCTTCTTACACATTCTAATATGACTTCTTTCGCCGTCTGACGAATCTGATGCTTTCTCTGATTCTTCGTCTTTCCTTTTAAGGGCATCGGCACTGTCTTCAACAGGATACAGTTGCCGCAGCGATCCGTTTCACTCACTGCGATATGATCCGCATTGATATCGATTCCAATCACGCCATCCCGCTTATCTTCCATCATTTCTCGTTCTTCCATTTCCACAATCGCTTTGATAATGAAGTATTCCTTATGATCCTCCAGCACATAAGCCACTGATTTCCCCGGTGTGTTGTGCGGCAGCTTCACCGCACGTTCCAGTTCTTTGGCATTTGCATGAAACTGAACCTTCAACCGGATTTCTCTGTTTTTCACTGCTTTGCGACGATAGATCAATGTGCCTTCTTCAATGTGATATTTGAAAAGGCAATTCGAATACTTCCTTGCCTGCGTCCTGGAATCATCATGGTTTTGTTTCGCTGATATCGATATTCTTCAAGCCAGACTTCATGATTTCCAGCGTAAACCGTCGTTCTGGAACGCGATAGTTTCTTCCCTGCCAAAAGCAGGTAAACCGCATTTCCGGTTAGCGGTGTCGAGCTGTTCTTTGCGTGCGATTCAATTTAAAGATTAAATGAGAGCGCCGGTTCTTCAACTGTTTCGAGTTGGCCGCAGCACCTGAACCTCAAGTAAATAATCTTCTTGAGTTTGTTTGCCTTGTTTTGTTTTCTGCTTAAGCTGAGCTAACTGCTTATCGAGCCGTTGGATTTCTTTCTCTGTTTTTCGGATTTTCTTCTCTATGCTTTTCAATTTTGCCTTGTACGTTCTCTTCTTACGCTCATGGTTCTCGAAATCCGCTTTCAACTGATGCTGAGCTTCCCATATCGCTGCCATAGGAAAATAATCATTTGTTTGATACCGGCGTTTCAGCTCTTTATGAAGCGATTCCTCAAATGGCAAGGGAATACCCCGGGCTTTCAGCGTCAGATAACGATAAGCGGTATGGAGGATAGAATGAACCAGCTGGATATCCTGACGAATAGCCTGAGCTTCTTCATGAAGCAATTCATCATAATAGATGCGATCGGAACACGTTATCGTTTTCATGAAGAAGACCTCGCTTTCAGAGAACGCTTCTCTCTAGTGAGTTAATTATACAATAAGTGCGATCTCATTTCAACGCATTTGAGTTTGTTTCACACTTTTCATTTCGTTTACCTCTGACGCATCGAAATTCTTAGAATATGAAAAACATGGAGTTCCCCACGTAGGAGAAGCTCCATGTTTGATGAATGCTATTTTTCGCTGGAAGCGCTGTTGCCCGCGATCCGGCCGGAAACGATGATTTCCGTAATCGCGTTGCCGCCCAGACGATTTCCTGAATGGAAGCCGCCGGTGACTTCGCCAGCCGCATACAGACCCTTGATCGCTTCACCGTTTTCATTCAGAACACGGCGTTCTGTATCCACAGCCAAACCGCCCATCGTATGATGCGTAGACGGAGCCAGGGAAACGAACCCGGATCATATCCAGCTTGTAGGTATCCGGCAGGTAGTTGCCGTTATCATCCATTTCAACCTGGCCGACAGTTCCGCGGTAAGAAAGCTTTTCGACTTCCAGGGAATCCGCAACGCCCATGACATAGTTATCGTAATCGATAATTGTCTGACGCGGCGTTTCGCGTCGCGCCGATCAGTTCTGCTGTTTCTTCAACGGTTCTGAAGATCATCCGGCCGTCAACGTCTTCTGGAATGTTGTTGAATCCGCCGGTACCCGCTGTGGTTCCGACATTGAGATTTCAACATAGATGCCCGGAACATATTTCAGCCCCAGTTCTTTAGCCTTCGCTTCGCTCATACCGTTTTCAAAGCCGCCTTCGGACAGAACATCGCGTTCCGCGGATTCGTCGACATAACGCTTGCCGGTTTCCGGATTGACGTAAATGACGTTTTCTCCCGCGCCGCCGGCCAGATTGCCATTGTCTACCCAGCCCAACGGCATCATCTGCGTCCAGCCTTCGCCGACCGTCGCCGCACCGACCGCTTTGCCCATTGCGGTGCCGTCGCCCTTCAGGCTTGAACGGTTGGTAGTGCCAATGTTGTTCGCGATAAATTCATCTTTCCAGTAATCATTGGTCTGCTGAACCATTTCAATGTTCGCGCCATAACCGCCGGTCGCGAGAATTACACCCTTTGTTCGCCGTCACCGTAACCGGCGTTCCGTCATACTGCGTCGCCTTAACGCCGGTAACCCGTCCGGATTCATCCGTAATCAGCTCATTCGCCGTTGTGCGGGTCATGATCTTGTTGGCTTCATTAGCCTTTAAGACCGTATTGGCAGGAACCGCGAAATAGCCGCCCCACTTGCCTTCGTAGAATTCGCCGTCAACCGTGCCGCCGTTAACCGCGTTTTCACGCTGCCATAAGCATCAATTAACGTATAAGCCCGGCTCTGATCGATCGAAGCCCCTGAGCTTCCAGCCAGTCTTTAATTTCCTGGCCGCCTTCGACAAACTGGCGAACCAGCTTTTCATCGCCGTAGATCCATTCCGTATTCTCACGGTTCGGACGCAGTCCGCCGTAATACGTCTGGAAGATATGCAGGTTGACCGTAGAGAACAGCGTCAGCTTTGTTTCATGAACGCCCGCGTTCAGTCTGCGGCTGTGCCCAGTCCAGATAAGCCTGAATTTCTTGTTTCAGCGCCTTTAAGGTCGGCAGGTATTCTTCATGCACGCCGCGTACCGCATCAGTGCGATATCGCCCGCAACGAACGGATGTTTCCTCGTCGATCGTTCCGTTAAACGGCTCTTCCGACCAGTTCAGGATCGTTTTCAGCGTGTCGATACGGCCTGCGTCATTTTTCACTTTTCATAGGTTTCCCCATTGTATTCCCCTGTCGTCGCATCCGGATTCGCAGGATCCCCAGACAACGGCGTCAAAAGGTCGACTGGTAAGCGCCGCCGAAACCAGCGTATTGCCGCCCATTTCCGCATTCTTTTCCAATACCAGCACGGTATCGCCGTTCTGCGCAGCCTGAGCCGCGGCCATCATGCCCGCGCCGCCGGCGCCGACAACAACGATATCCCAGGTTCCTGTAATTTCGTCCTGAGCTTCGTGCGTGACGGTATTCTTTTTAAAAGGTATCCAGCTCCGATGCCCCAGCCGCTTCCGCCGCCGCGTTGACCGCATTCTTCAACCCGATGCTCGTGAAGGTCGCCCCACTGACAACGTCAACGCCGGTACCGTTCGCCGCCAGAATATCCTCGATTAAAATCGGATAAGCGCTGTCGCCGACATGTGCGGTTTCCTTCTGTTCCTTTACCTGAATGTCGGTGATCGCGGTGTCTGAGAAAGTCGCTTCAATCGAAATTTCCCCGTTGTAGCCCTGAGCTGAAGCCGTGTAGCTTCCGGCCTTGAATTGAAGTTCCGCTTTCTTGGTTTCTTCCTTTTGTTGCCCGCAGGCAGCTGCAGGAAAGAACCATGAAAAGGGAAATCAAGGTCAGCCCTAATTTTTCATTTTCTTCCTCCCTTGTCGATGTTTTCACAATCGATCCAAGGTAATTATAAACCCGTGGTTACCACGGGGTCAAGTTCCAAGTCCAGGCGCAGCTGAAATAATACCAAAGTTTGCCCTCCTGCTGGACACGGGTGATCAGCCTCCCGACCAGCTCGCTTTCAATCGGTTTCTCAGCGCATTGAAGCAAGGCGCTCAGCGCTGTTTTAGGAATTTCGGTTAGCTTTCGCCGCGCGAAACGATCATGACCTGTTTTCCGCTTCCGCAGCGGGTTTCGGCTTCTTGAAACGGAAGTCCGTGCTGCTGGGCAAAAATCGGTCCGAATGCCCAAGCCTACTCGCGGCTTTAGCAAATCAGAACCCGAGGTCAGCTGCTTTGGATCGATCCGAAACGCCAGATGCAGAAGCTCTGGATACTGCATCCATTTCTCAATCGTTTCCAGGACCGCATGACGATCCAGATTGGCCTGGGAAAACTCCAGAAAGCTCAGGCTGAACAACTTTTTCCACATTTAAGTATAACGGCTGTTCATTCTGATGAATGGCGCGCTGGATCAGTGCGGTAATAGATATTCCGTTCTATCTGGCGCTCCAGCAGCGCTTTCTGCTTCTGCAGCTGAAGCAGATTCTCCTGGTAGCGCTCGTCCTGATCGAACAAGCTTTCCGCTTCGTTTTCCGGATGCACTTGATTCAGGCTGGCTCCCAGCCCGCGCTCATGCCGCAGATAAAAGACGTCGACCGCATTGTCGACGGAAAACTCCCGGTATCCGTTAGACAGCACCTGCGCTGGTTTTAACAGTCCGAGGTCGATATAATGCCGCAGTGTTTCCATCGTAATCGGAGATCGCGCAAATTTTTTACTCGTCACCATCTCTGTTTCACAGTGGGATTCAATCCCCGCGGCTTCCCTCCTTCAGGGTTTTCATTGAAACCTTCCCCCCCCCGCTGCCGGACTGAGGTTCTGGCAAAGGTCATTTATTTTCTTCGTTGTTTGCATTGTCTTGAGTGCGCTTTGCTCTTTTAACTGAGCGATCCGTTTAGAGTCGAGCCTATGGGTAGCGGTATGCTTTTTCGATTGCAGGACTCCCGCTTTTTACAGAAGCGCAGGATCCTTTTCTGTTTGGTTCCTCCTTGCTTATACACGAATGACGAAGGGTTTTAAGTTATTTTGGCTGCATAGGAGTATTTCATGCATGATGAAGAGAGTTAATCGAGCATGGCCTTGACTCGCCGTCGCAGAATGCACGCGTTTCGCTAATTCCTGATTATTCATATTTTTGCCTCATGCGTATTCGTGCATAAACAGCGGCTTGCCGCTGAGGGCAAAGGCCTCCTTCGGCGAAGTCACCGCGGCTGCCATACAGACGGTTGAACAGATCGTAATCGTTGATCCGTGCCATCGTAAAGCCATAGTCCTGCCATGTAACGCCCTGGATGATCTTTTCGAGATGCTCATCCTTTGTGGTATTCAGGATGATTTCCGGTTTCAGCTGCAGCGCAAGATTAAGCAATTTAAACAACGCCACGCTGTTGAGATAGATGCACTCGCGCACCTCGATGCCCTGCGCGGTCTGATATAATGACGCGTAGCCTTGGATCTGTTGGTTCTGATCATAATAGGCGATCAGCTTGCCGCCTCGGCGGCGCCTCCTCCTGCAGGTGATCGAAATCCTCTTTCGTCCGCAGATAGAAGCCGTCGAAGCGGCGCACATACGCCGTATAGACATCGAGCAGATCCTGCGACTGCACCTTATAAGGTCAGTCCCTCATTGCTGCAAAGGGGGAATCTGGGAGCGGTGAATCGTAAACCGGCGGCGGTAATACACCATCTCGAAGCCAAACTGCGTATACATCGACGGGTTGTAAGCCTGAATCAGCGTCACCAGCTCGCGGTGCTCCACCTCGTCGAGAACATCGTTCATCAGCTCGTGCATGCGCCCCGTTTGCGATAGGAGGAATCGTCGCCACCCCGAGAATCATCGAGGTTTCTACAATTCTTCCATTCAACAGGATCGCGTGGGAATCCGCATCAGCGTCGATACGATATTGCCCGATTCCTTTAAGACGAGCGTATTTTCCGGCTTGTAGAGCGTGCGGAAGAAATAGTCGGTATATCCGCCGTCATCGCCTGCGAACACCTGCTTCCAGATGCCGTAAACGATCTTTTTTCTCCTGCGGCAGCGCCTACTGATCATAGCTGGTTCTCCTTTCCGCAAAGTCGGTATTTCTCAATTAAAAATTCTGGGTGGTAGGCCAGCTTCGCCTGACGGATGTTCTCATGGCCCATATCGTCCTCGCGGTTGACATATTCCGCATCCGCGAATTCATGGGTCAGCCATTCCTTCATGATGGCCTGATATAATCCGCGGATCTCATCATCGGCCTTTTCAATGTTTTCCTGACACATCCGCGTACTCAGCCACGAACCGATCGCGAACGCCTTGACCTGACCGTCAATGCGGATCAATCCGCCGCGGTAGGGAATCTGGCCGTACAGCGACAGAATCCGGAAGACTCCGCGCCGTTCCGCCTGCAGAAAGCGTCGGGATCGTCGTTGTGCCACTGCTGCAGGAAAGCGACGCACTCCGCTACGTTGTCCGCATCGATCGTTTCGTATTGCCAGCCGCCTTCGTATTCCTTATAAAACGCGTTGAGGTGATTGCGTTTTTCAGCGACTTTCTTGCCTGCGAACGTTTTCAGCTTTTCGCACAAATAGACGTAATCCGCGCTGTCGCGGTTTCCTCCAGACAGGTGTTGGGAAAGGTGTCGGCGAACCACTGCGCCGCTTCCTTGGTAAAAGCAGCTCAGCACAAACGGCAGCTGATAACGCTGGAAAATCGCCTTGGCCGCCAGAATCGCTTCCTTGAAATAGGCGCGCTCGCACAGCGGCATATAAATAAACAACGTGCCTTCATGGACGCCCAACAAAAGCAGCCAGTTTTCATTCTGGCACTTAAACAGCGGATAGGCGTCGATCCACAGGATCATGTTGATCAGATTGTGATTGCTTTCTTCATACTGCGCCAGCGACAAATAGCGCTGGATTAAGGGGTAATCGTGTACGGTAACGGGATCAAAGTCCCTTTGTATCTGACTGGCGTCCATCCTCATCCGTCCTTCTTTCCGTATATTCCGCGTCAAAAACCTCAGGCCGCGATACCCGCTGTTCAAACGGGCTGTCCTGAGTTTGTTCGTCGATCCAGATGGAATCCTGTTCCTGATTCTGATCCATCCATTGATCGTTCATCGTCTTTGTCATCTTTTTGATCTTGATCATGCCGTAGAGGCCCAGCGCCGCCATCACCGCCAGCATCGCCAGAATGAACGGCCAGGCCATGCTCAGAAAGGCGATGATCAGCAGAACTGTAAATATCATCGTTAAGAATCTCATGTTTATCACCGGTTTCATTATATCCTAATTGGCCGCAAAAAGAAAAGTTTTGCAACCGCGCGCTTAAATTTCACCGTTTTTTAACGGTGATGGCGACGGAAAGCGCTGGCACTCACCATCCACGCAAGCAGAAAGCCGGACGTTGCGAAACACAGCGCGGCCAGACCGACCTCGCCCCTTCGGCGGCTGTACTCCGTCACCGAACTGACTGAAGCGCGGGCCGTTACAGGCTGGGATTGGGCGGCCTGCAGCTGGGCGGCGTAGGTGTATTGGGGATTGGCCACGGCCACCGTGGCCGCGCCTTCTTCAACCAGCAGGCGCTGAACCAGTTCTCCATCCGCAAACAGCCACACCGGCAGCGGCGAAGTCTGCGCGACGTGGCCGTCAATTTCAAACGTTATGGTTTCCGCCTGATTGACAATCTCACAAGCCCGCTGCTTCCCTTCATCCGTCAGTTCAATATTAAACAGCGTGATCGGCAGCGATTGCTCGTGCAGAACGACGCTGATCTGGCCCTGTTCGCAGTTCCATTCCTCGGCCGTATAGGTTAAATTCCAGGATAACCCGGTCAGCTGAAGCAGCAAGAGAAAAAAAGCCAACGTCATCACCTCCCTAGCAGTATGGATGAAGCTGGCTTTTTTTATGCGATGTTTCAATCAGGATTGGTTTTTCGCTATTGAGGAAGCTGTTCCGCAATCTCGTTAAGCTTGCCGAAGCGGTGCTTCATGCCCGACTTGGACATCGCGACGCCGGTCTGTTTTTCATATTCCGCGCTCAGTTCGTTCAGGCTGGCTTCGGGAAACTGAACACGCAGCTGAGCCACGGCCTTAAGCTTTTCATCGAGGAACCGCAGCCGGCCGGCTTTCTCAATCCGGGCGATATCCTCCAGCTGCTTCTTGGCTGCGGCCTGACTTTTCATCTCGTTGGCAACCTCGCAGTTATCCAATCTTGTCAGGTTGTTGCGGAAATCGCGGTGGATGCGGATATCCTCGAACTTCATCAGCGCTTCATACGCGCCGACGCAGCGCAAAAAATCAGCGATCTTGTCCGCCGCCTTGAGATACACGACCAACGCCGTGCGCCCGGAATAACCTTAGCGGGCAGATCAAATTTATGCATCAGCTTTTGGATGAACAGGGCGTGGGCTTCGTCGTTGGTCACGATTTCCAGATGGTAATTGGTTTTCTGCGGGGAGTTGACCGATCCCATCGCCATAAACGCCCCGGCCAGATAGGCGCGCGCGCAGCATTCCTTCTGCACGAGCTTGCGGGTCGGATGATTCTGCAGGCCGTGATCGGTAAACAGCCCCAGATCGTTGAGAATTTCCGTCGTCTTGTTGAGCACCTGCAGGCGGTAGATATTGTTTTTCTTCAGATTCATCTTCTTGATGACGGACAAATCGGTTTCCACGGCATAGTTTTCTTTCAGCAGCTTCAAAATGCGCTTGGCCGTGGCCGCATTTTCCGTTTTGATCATTAACGACATGCCCTGGGCGTTGATCGTCAGGGAGGAACAGAGGCTGCACTAAGGCTGACAACTCCGCCTTCTGGCAGCAGGTTTTTCAGCTCGTTCTGCGCGATTTCCGCTTTGACTTCTGTTGTAAATGACATAGTTACTCCTTTATTTCCGCAAACAGCTTAAGCATGCAGCGGCGGATTTGTTCCGCGTCGTGGCGGACTAAATCCTCGCTGAAATCCAGCAGCGGCGCCGGGGTGACCTGATACGGGTGCTGAGTCTGCGCGATCACAACGGGTCTTCCGCCTTCCTTGGCATAGCGCTGCAAAATCGGCTCGGGAATCGGATCCTGGGCAAACAGCACTTCGTTGATCTTCGCACCGTGGCGGACCAGCGCTTCGACATGATCCTCCATGGTGAAATCATCGGTTTCGCCGGGCTGGCTCATCGCGTTGCACAAATAGACGCCGTATGCGTCGCTCTGCCGGATGGCTTCGGCAATCTCGAGGATGATGAGATTGGGCAGGATGCTGGTAAAGATCTGCCGATGCCGTAGATGATGACGTCGGCTTCGCGGATCGCCTTGACTGCTTTCTCCGACGCCTTGACGGTTTCTGATAAAAGACCGTGTCGATGCGGTTGTTGATGTTGGGAATATTGGATTCCCCGCGCACGATCGTGCCGTCGGCCATCCGCGCGTACAGCGTGATTACCTGGGTTGTCGCCGGAATGATATCGCCGCGCACGTTGAGGATTTTGGACAGGATGCCGATGCTTTCCAGGAAAATTTGCGCCGCAGCTTTGCGTCAGCGCCGTCAGAATCAGGTTACCAAGGTTGTGACCCATGACGTCCTGATCCTCCTGACCGGGATCCCGCTGCTTTCAAAGCGGTATTCCATCAGATTTTTGAGCAGCGTTTCCGATTCCGCCAGCGCGATCAGCACGGCGCGGATATCGCCCATGGCGGAATATGGAACTGACGCCGCAGCCGTCCGGTGCTTTGCCGCCGTCATCCGCAACGGTGACGATCGCTGAAATTTGAATATCCTGAATGAATTTGATGCCCGCGCAGGATGACCGACTGGCCATGCCGCCGCCGATCACGACGACCTTTAACGGATTATTGTTCATCCAGATCCCGCTTGTCGCGGTGTTCTTTATAACAGTTATATTGAAGCTTATAGTGATCATACAGGAAATTCGTGATCGAAACAGAGCGATGCTGACCGCCGGTACAGCCGATCGCTACGGTGAAGTGATTCTTGCCTTCCTTGACGTATTCCTTAAAGGCGTAGTCGAGAAATTCAAGCAGGCGTTTGATAAACTCCTTGGTTTCCGGTTTGTCCATGACGTAATGGTAGACCTGCGGATCATCGCCGGAATAAGGACGCAGCTCCACTTCCCAATAGGGATTGGGCAGAAAGCGCGTCGATCATCAGATCGGCGTCCATCGGCACGCCGTGCTTGTAGCCAAACGAGATGAAGCTGATGGAAAGACCGGGGCGCTGCTGAGCGGGAAGTATTTTTCAATCTTCTGTTTCAGCTCCGAGGCCTTTAAAAACGTCGTGTCAATCGACAGAAACGCCGTATCCTTATAGTTCTGGAACATCTGGCGTTCCACGCTGATCGCTTCCTCCAGCGTATTGCACACATTGGAAATCAACAGCGGATGCGTGCGCCGCGTCGATTTATAGCGGTGCAGCAGCTGCTCGTTGGACGCGTCAGAAACAGTACACGAACGTCCATGTCTTCGCCTTCAAAGGCTTCGAGGAATTCCGGGAAATCCTTGGCTGAGGTCGCCAGCGCCAGGCAGGAGTACCGGGGATCCGTCTTTGCTTTTCGATCAGATCGACCAACAGGCTGAGCAGCTGCACAGGGAACTGGTCGACGCAGTGATAACCCATATCTTCCAACACGCTGGTCGCGCTTGTCTTGCCCGCGCCGGACATCCCGCTGACCAGGATTACACGCTTCTTCTTCATCTCGATCACCTCTTGTTTTGTTAGCTGTATTTTACCACAGCCCCTGGCGGTTCTCAACGCGAACACGCCGTTTTTCGATTCGGTTTCTCTGCCTTCTGGTTTAAAGGAGAGAGCCGGTCTTTGTTTTATCGTATGCTGAAGCGCTTGACGACGTTCCATTTCCCTCCTTTCTGAAGATATTCACAGTTCTTAAGCCGATAAAAAACAGAAACGCACGCGTTTGACGTCCCTGTTTTTCTGTTGTGGCTTATCATTTTTCTACAAATGCGCCGTTCAGCTGATTTTGACCTTCTTTTGATGGATATAATAGGCATACGGATCAGTAACGCCGGCCTCATCCTTCAATATCCGCGGTTGGCTGTCCGTCATCCTGCGGATCAGCGTTTCTGCGGTGTTCAGGCGGATCGGATCTCCGTCGGTCTGAATGACAAAGAAAGTAAATCCGTTTGATTTTTTCTTGTTTTTGATCAGCGGCAGCTTGGTCAAATAAAACAGCTTCGTCATCATTCTTCTTTTTTCCGAAGTAAATAAAATGATGTTGAGCGTTTCATCCAAAAACCAGCCAATCAGATGCAGAAATTTACGATACAAACAATAGGTCAGCCATTGTTGATCCAGCTCTTCAGATAAAAAGCTGACCAGCGTCTGTTTCAGCTCTTCAATCTCTGTAAGGCGAGCGTCCAGATAGACGTCGTCCCGGCTCAGCGGTGAAAACGGCGTATCATATTGAAGCGACGGCTGGATCATATTCTGATACAGCGCTTGATAGTCATCGTTGTTCAGATAGTAATCAATTTTTAAAATGGGAACAGACGACGGAACGGAAACAGGTACGCTTTCATCAAAGCAGATCAAAGAAGTCCACGGTTTCCCGGGAAATATCCGCAAGTTCCGACTCTCTTAATATTTCGACCGATTTAACATAATAATGCAGCCGCTCCATCAGGGCGTCCTTTAACGACTCCCCGACAAACAAATTGGCTACCGGATACAGAGCCAGCCGCAGCTGCATCCGCTTATTCTCAATTTTCTTGATCTGACGGTAGATGAACAGCGAGATCAAGCACTGCGAAACCTCACCGATATCGCAGTCAAACCAATTCTGAATGATATCGTGGATGATTATCGCGATCTGACAGGAAACCGGCGTTTGCTTCGCGATCCGAACCAGCTCGGAGGTCGTGTTATTTTCTGGAATTTTAAATGACATCCGCACAACGATAGGGATCAAAAAACGCAGAAATTCCGTTTTCATCGCATCCATGGCGGACAGGTTCAGGATATCCAGAGATGCAAATTTTCTGCGGATTTTATCAAACAGCACGACGGCGAGATCATAAAAAGGACCGAATCGAGTTTCGTCTTCCGTGGAATCTGACAAATCCAGATTGCACAAGAGGAACAACAGCTGAAATCGCTGTTCCTGGGGGGCAGCGGTTCCCCCATAATAAGCAGCCAGTGCGAACACAGGTCGTCTAACGGAAACAGCGGACGGAACTGATCGAGCAGTCTGATCTGTTCCTCGGAAAAATTCACGGGATGACCCGCTTTGCGGCGTTTTTCCGACAACATGATCATAACGATCCACTTTCGTGTTTCTAAGTCGCTGATGACCATTTTTCGGGCAACTATCAAATCGGCGACAATCCTCGCCACAGCTTCACGCTCCGCGCCTTCCATTTGATCCTTGTGGTCAACGTCCAGAAAGACATCCATCATTTTTTACCTTGTGGTTGTAGTAACAGATCGAGTCCATATAACAAAACCGGTAGTTAATTTCGTTGCCCTCGATCTTCATGCCGCGATAAGGCCGGCTGATCAACGCCAGATTGTAATCCTTCAGCATTTTCCGAACTTCTTTCATCTCCCGGGAAATAGACTGCGGATTCAGCCACATCCGGTCGGCAATCGCTTCCAGTTTAATATAATCCTCGCTGACTAACAGCTGCTTCAGGATTGTGTTAATGCGCAGCTTAAAGTTTTCCTGAAGATCATAAACGTTATAAAACCGATACTGGAATTGATTTTTCAGTTCCCGGATTACCCGCGGGTCTTGCGCCTGCAATAAAAAGCCGCGGTTTTATGCAGACGAATCTGGAGATTATTTTTCCGGATCGTATCGTTGATCACCTGAATATCACTATGAATTGTTTTTCAGACACATTCATCTGTTCGCAAAAGCATGGCATAGGTCAGATATTGTCCCGTATGATTCAGAAATTCATAGAGCAGGGACAGCTGTCGGTAATTCGCGTTCATTCCCAAACTCCTTTACTTTTCATTGCCGCTTCCTCCTCATTATAGCATTCTGCCGTTTCAATTCCCGCAATCGTTCATTTCCAATTCTTTCCTATTGTTCGTGGACTTCCTGACGACAAAAAGGAAGGGGACTTCCTTTTTGCGGATCGATCAGAAAATACCGAAGAAGGAACCGACGATCGCCGCCGCCAGAATGAGCGCGATGACCGTGATTGGCTTCCACTTGCGTTTGAGCAGGGCGACGATGCCGAACAACAGCCCCAGTTCCAATAAACCAGGCATGATCTCATCAAAGATTGTCTGAACGACCATCTCGCGCCGCCGCCCATCGGAACAACCAGCGGAATCTGTACGGAAACCATCTGCGCGACCAGGGCGCCAACCATCATCAGGCCCATAATGCATGCGGACTGGGTGATCATTCAATAATACCGGAATGGAAAGCTTCCGTTATGACGTTGGTTCCTAAGCCGTAGCCCAGCTTAATCAGCGTCCATTTCAGTGCCAGAAACAGACCGCCGTAAATGGCCACGAACAGCACGACGCCCAGGGATTGCCTTGCGAAGCCAGCGCAATGCCGATACCGCCGGAAATGACGCGAATGCAGTTGAAGAACAGAGAATCACCGATCGCGGCCAGCGGCCCCATCAGGGAAGTCTTAATGTTGGTGATCATCTGCGGGGTGACGGACTCCGGGATTCAATGCCCGTTCTTTTTTCCAGCGCGTAGCTGACGCCCAGAACACAGACCGGACATACTGGCGTTGCAGTTAAAGAACTCGGTATTGCGCAAAGCATCGCTTCCCGCCGCAGGTCCTCGTTTCCCGCATAGACTTCATTCAGGATTGGAAACAAACAGAAGGAATAGGTCTGGCCCATCATCTTCACCATGTTGAAGGTTGCCCAGAAATGACCGGAGCGCCAGAACAGGTGCCGCAGATTTTTCTTTTCTTCTGGTGTATAGCTCTTTTCATCCGAACAGATCCTCCCTTTTCCGCCTGATTTTCAGGCAGCTGCGCTAAAAAGTTCATCTTTCATTTTCTTAGCCTGCCACTGACGCGTATAATTCAAGATCGCCGCGGCCAGGGCAAAGATGGAAACGCCGATGATCGGCAGATTGAGAATTTGACAAAAGCGAAGCCGATGAAGAAGTAAATGCCCAGCTCTTTCGACCAGATCATCGAAGTCAGGATCGCGAAGCCGACCGCTACCAACATGCCGCCGGACACGCTCAGACCATTCATGACAAAAGCAGGAAGCAGATTCGTTACCGCCTGAAGATTTTTTCTACCCCAGCGCCGCGGCCAAAAAGACGACCATCGTTTTCGGCGGCGGACGAATGATGAACATGCTGGCATAGTGAAGCAGGGTATAGGCTTTTTCATTGCCTTCCGGGCAAACTTCTCAAACAAACCGACTAACGAAATATCGACGGGCGAGATCAGCGTGCTGACATACTGCATCACCGTTCCAATCGGAACCGCCAGCGCCAGCGCCAAATTCAGATCTGCGCCGGTCAGCACGACGAAGGCCACGGACAGAATTGAGGCGGAGCAGGGATCGGAAGGAATGACGCCGCCAATCGCGGAAATGCCCATATAGATCGCTTCAATGAAGCGCCCATAATCAGACCGGTTTTCATATCCCCCAACGCAAGTCCGGTCAGAAAGGCGACAAACAGCGGACGCCAAGTTGCGTCCCAGGCCATCCGCAGTCCAGCAGGTAGACGATGTAATACACAAACGCCAGAATCAAGGCATTTTGTAACATGGATTTTCCTCTCTTTCTTATAAGAATTGTTTCAGATCTTTTTGGGCAGCGACGGCAGAACCTGAATCTCGCAGCGGACCGTTTCCGCGATTTCCCGCAGCTGTTCAGTTCTTCTTCGCTGGCAGAGAAATTGTCGGTCAGCGGACGGCGCTGACGACGATCGCCGACGCGGCCAAAGTTGCCGATGTTCACACAGGGGATGCCCGGCACATGCCGGACCAGTTCCAGCGCGTCGCGCGGCTTGTCCACGACAATCAGGATTTTCAGCGCCGCAGTCCGCTTGTCATTCAACAAAATTGCATGCTTCCCTGTACGCTTTTGACCGCCACAAATTCCGGCGGCGCCGCCATTCATGACGTCATCATAATCAATTCGTTGGCCGTCGCCTCATCGTTGGCCACCACCACCGCGTTGATTCTAACTGGCGAGTCCAGGTCGTAGCGACCTGTCCGTGAATCAGACGTTCGTCAATCCGCAGTAAACTTATCATTTTATCTCACCTCTTTTCCCCTTTTTCCGCTTTGTTCTGCGGCACTCTTCTGATAACTTCATTGTAAAGAGCTTCAAGGGCAAACACCACCGCACAGAGTTCGCGTTAAACCCGCAATTCCGCAAGGCTTTTTACCCCTTACCGCAGCTGACGCTTTTCTCGCTGATTTATCGGTTTCTGCGTTTGTCAAATACAAAAAACGACGGATAAACCCGCAGTTAGTCATGGAAAGTGAAAGAATACACCTACTTGGGAAAATCACTTGTTTCGGTCTTGTTGTCAACTGTTTATCAGCATACCCGCCCCGCGGCTATCGCAACATGGAAGCCGTTTCCCCAAAAAAACCTGGAATGCTTCCTTGAAGTGTTCCAGGTCTACTCCCATTTCTGATCTTAAGCGATTTTTAAACTGGTGATTGCCGGATTGCGCTCAACGATCTCGCCCTGACGATAAACGGTCTGTCCTTGTACGATCGTTTCAAGCACACATGAAAATCCTTGTCGATGATGATCAGATCCGCCTGTTTTTCCAGGCTTAAGACTGCCGATGCGATGATCGAGCTGGAAATGCCTTTGCGGCGTTGAGCGAGGACATTTTCACCGCTTCGTAAAAGCTTATTCGTCAGATTCCGCAGTCCGTCGATAACAAACAAACTGCTTCCGCACAGCACGTCGCTGCCCTCGACAACCCGGCCGTCAGATTTTCAGCCGCACCGGCCGCGGACTTGTCCAGAAGCGTCGGCGATCATGCAGAGGTGGATCGCCTTTGACTTGAATCGATAAACTCCGACTGAGATGAATAAAAATCACGAAGCATCAGCTGTCGCACGCCGATATTGATGAATCATGGACATGGCGTTTCCAGCATGACTGACGCTGCGGACGCCCCACTCGATCGCTTGTTTCATTTGGGCTGACGCGCGTCCGTATGTCCTGCGGCGACCTGAATCCCCGCCGCACGATACAGCTTGATCGCCGCTTCAGCGCCAGGCAGTTCAGGCGCCAGCGTCACATATTTCAATAAACCTTGTCCTGCTTCAATAAACTGTTCAGCTAGTTCACGGCTGGGATTGGGCATCCACTGCGGCGTCATAAAAGCCGGCTCGGATTTTTTAAGTTAAAGCACGGAGCTTCAGGTTAATGCCAAGCTGTGCGCCCGGCAGCTTCTCCTGTGCGGCCAGAGCGGCAATTCCCGACATAATTTCACATCTTCTCCTTTGACCACAGGGATACCGTCGCCATAAAGGACGTCACGCCGCGCGAAGCATAGAACTTTTGACAACTTGCGAATCTCATCCACAGAGCCGGAATTCGCCAAGTAATTCGTCAGATAACCGCCCCCGCCATGCGTGTGAATATCAATGATTCCCGGCAGAACCGCCCAGGCCTCGTCTGATTTCAATTCTTTAGAAGTTCCGGCCTCTATGCTCGTAATGCCCCGCCGTCCAACGTCAGACTGCCCAAGCACTCCTTGTTCCGTAACAATTTTGCCGCGATGTTATTTTTCTCATTGGTTTTAACCCTTCTTTCTCTTTGCTTTCACTATAAACAATGCGTCCGGCAATTCCATCAGAAAAAGTTCGGGTTCTGGAAACCGACAAGAGGAACATCCTTTTTCGCACTTGCGGGGACTTTTCTTTTCGGCTTTTTGCCCGCCTCAATGTTGAGCACAGCTATGGATTGCCCGCGACTTGACAAAAACCTGAGCCGGCAAGGTTCAGGTTCATGGTGGGATCAGGCAAAATGCAGTTCGTAGCTCATCTGGGCGACATGGCTGATCGTCTGATAGACGGAACAGTATTTCGTGGCCAGATCAAAAGATTTGCGCACCGCGGATCGTTACGTTCAGATGCACCGTTTTCAGCGTGGTCGGTACCGTGCGCTTTTCGCCTTCAACGACGATCTCTGCTTCGATCTCAATCCGCTTCTTTTCAAAATGCCCTAAGAACGTCGCGTATAAACACGAAGCCAGCGCGCCGTAAAGCATGTCGTAAGGGGCGCCGCGTCCGCTGACGGCCGATTTTAATCCCGCCTTCGTCCGTCAAGCTGCAGCTCAGCCGTTAAACCCGTTTTCAAACCGTATTGTTCTTGATGCCATCCTTCATTCCTCCTTTTTTATTCTATGCAAAATCCCGCCTTGGACATGAGATCATATCTTTAATGCGAGCTGATGGAATGCCTGCTGGGCGGCGATCGCGCCGTCGCTGGCGGCCGTCACGACCTGCCGCAAGGTTTTCGCTGTGACGTCGCCGACGCCGTAAATACCCGGCAGGCCGTTTCCATGTTGGCATTGACCAGGATGTAGCCGTGTTCGTCCAGGAATGCCTAGGTCCTGCGCGAATTCTGTGCACGGATCCGCGCCGATGTACGGGAACACCGCCTTGGTGTCCAGCGTCGTCAACTTTCCGTCATGCACGTTTTTTAATACGATGCCGCCAACCTTGCCGTCCTGTTCAAGAATTTCCACCGGTACATGGCTGCGGGATGATTTCGATTTTCGGATTCTGCTCGATCGCCTGCTGGATGATCGGTTCCGCACGGGAAGACGTCGCGGCGGATCACGATGCGAACCGCGCTGGCAAACTGCGTCAGATACAGCGATTCCTCCAAAAGCAGAATTGCCGCCGCCGATGACCGTGACCGCTGATCGCGGAAGAAGTCGCTGTCGCACACCGCGCAGTAGGATACTCTTTGCCGGTCAGTTTTTTTCATTTGGAATGTTCAGCGGGCGTTCGCGCGTGCCGGTCGCAATGATGACAGCCGGAGCTTTATAGATCGCCCATCCCATCCGCGCAGACCACCTGCTTGATCGGGCCGTCGATGATCTTTTCAACGTCCCCATAGAGATATTCCGCGCCGAAGTGGGTGGAATGCTCAAACATCTGATACGCCAGATCCGCACCGTTGATCTCCTCCTTGATCCCCGGCCAGTTCTGTATTTCATAGGTTTTGATCATCTTGCCGCCAGGCGCCGCTTTTTCCAGCATCGCTGTTTTAAGCCCGCGCGGCTGGCATACACCGCCGCCGTCATTCCAGCGGGACCCGCTCCGATAATGATTACATCATATTGGCTGTCCATGTCAGATCCTCCTTCACCAGAGCGTCCACCTGACGCAGATCATCGATGATCCGTTCGGCTTTTCCTTTTCCAGCACCTCGCGGCGTTCTAAATTGAACAGATAACCTACCGAGAAGACGCCGGCATTGCGGGCTGCCCTGGATATCCATCGGACTGTCGCCGCCATAAATCACGCTGTCATGCCCTCATCGAGCAGCCGGCAGGCGGTCAGGATGCCTTCCGGGTCCGGCTTGCCATTTTTCACATCGTCATGGCCGACGATGACGTCAAAATATTGTTCCATGTGATTCTGGGTTAAGCCCAGCATCACCATTTCTTTTCACCTTGGTGGACACGATGCCCAGCTTATAGCCCTGAGCTTTCAGGCTTTCCACCAGTTCGACCGCTCCGTCCATCGGCTTGACCAGCTCAGCGTGCACCGCGCGATTGTGCGCACGGTATTCTTTGATGAGTCGCTCAGGATCCTGTTCCGGGAAAAATTCAGCGAACATCGCCTGCGGCGACGGACCCAGCACCGCCAGCTGTTTATCGCGGGTAAATTCCTCTTCCGTTCTGTACTTTTTGAACAACATGCGGTAGCTGTCCATGATCGCCGGTTCCGTGTTTAACAGCGTCCGTCCAGATCGAACAGAATCACCGGCTTCGGAGTTTTCATCACCTTGCGGAAAACGCCGAGCATGCCCAGCAGACCGATCACGATGAAGACAGCCGAAACCACCTGCGCCATCCGCAGATGTCCAAACATCAGGCTGTCCGTGCGCAGACCCTCGACGACGATCCGCACCGCGCCATACCAAAGCATGTACGCATAAACCATATCGCCGCGTTTCGGCTTGGAGAATTTCTTATACACAAAGACGATCAGGATAAAGCCCAGGATATCGCCGACGCTCTCATAAAGAAGGTCGGTTCCCGGTAAGCGCCCTGGATGTACATCTGATTTTTTAAACCATTCCGGGAAGAACCGGTAGAAGGATTCGCTGACCGTCCGGCCAAACGCTTCCTGGTTGATGAAATTGCCCCAGCGGCCGATACCCTGCGCCAATAAGACGTTCGGGACAATCGCGTCCGCCATCCGCATGAAGTTGATCTTATGCTTGCGGGCATACCACAGCCCGAACAGCACGCCGCCGAACAGTCCGCCCTGAATCGCCAGACCGCCTTCAAACGTATAGAGAATATGGATCGGATTGGCGAGATAATATTCCAGGTTATAAACGCGCAGTACCACAGGCGCGCGCCGACTAAAGCCGCAGATCAGACAGCCGAGGAACAGATCCTCCGCGGTTTCCGCTTTGTATCCCATCTTTTTGATTTCTCTGACGCAGAAAGCATACGCCAGAATGGCGCCGCAAAGAATAATGACGGCATACCATTTAATGGACAGACTTCCGATGGCGATAAAAGTCTGCGGATCAGGAAAAACTGCATGGTTGATTACTCTTTTCTGTTTCCGGCATAACGGCGGCATTGACGGCATTCTGCTTTTCAATGTAGTCGTACACCCGGTTTTCAAACGCTTTGCGCTGTCGAAGCCCATTTCCTTCAGACGGAAATTCTGACCGCCGATTCGATCAGCACCGCGATCGTCCGGCCTTCCGACCCAGCACGATCTTCGGCACGTCGACGTCCAGAATGTGCATGAACTGTTCGGTTTCGATGCCGACCCGCGCGTACTCCGCGCTGGAATCGAATTTCTCCAGCGAAACGACTAAGTCGATCTGCGCCGAAGGCAAAAGCGCGCTCGCGCCGAACATCTTGGCGACGTCGATGATGCCGATGCCGCGGATTTCCAGCATCCCCTGAAGCAGTTCCGGGAATGGCCGATGATGCTGTTGTGAACGCGAACGACGTCGACGCGGTCGTCCGCGACGAGAATGTGTCCCTTGCGGATCAGCTCAAGCGCGGTTTCGCTCTTGCCCATACCGCTTTCGCCGCAGATCAGCACGCCCTTGCCGTAAACGCTGATCAAGACGCCGTGAATGCTGTCGGACGGAGCTAAGCGCGCTCATCCAGAAAGCTGATCAGATCGACCATCAGTCTTGACGTCGTCATGGCCGTGCGGAAGATCGGGAAATTCTTATAGCCCGCGACTTCCAGCAGCACCGGCGGACATTCGCGGTGGTGAGTCAGGATGATCGTCGGCGTATAAGCCGTCGGTCAGCTGCTCAAAACGCTCTCGCTGGATTTCCACGGAGAGCGTGTCGATATACGCTTGTTCTTTGTCGCCGATGATGACGATCCGGCGGGGTTCCGTATGCTTGTAGAAGCCCGCCAGCTCCAGTCCGGGACGATTGACGTCCGGGACGATGACCCATCGGTTTAACGATTCCTCATTGCCGCAGAGCTACTCAAACTTAAAGTAATTCTGCAGCTCGCTGATCATGACCTTGCCTTCGTATTCCATAGCCTCATCCTTTCTCAAGCATGGATTTCAGATATTGGCCGGTATAGCTCTTTTCGACCTTGACGATCTGTTCCGGCGTGCCCTTGGCGATGATCGTTCCGCCCTGATCGCGCCTTCCGGACCAATATCGATGATGTAGTCGGCGCATTTTATTACATCGAGATTGTGCTCGATGACAATGACCGTATCTCCATTATCGACGATTCGCTGTAAGACCGCAAGTAATTTTTACGTCGTGGGTGTGCAGGCCGGTCGTCGGTTCGTCCAGGATGAAGACGGTCTTGCCCGTCGCCTTGCGCTGCAGACTCGCTTGCCAGCTTAACGCTGCGCTTCCCGCCGGATAACGTCGTCGCCGGCTGACCCAGCTTGACGTAATCGAGGCCGACGTCGTAGCGTCTGAAGCTTGGATTTAATGCGGTGAATCGAGGAAAAGAACTCGATCGCTTCCTCCACCGTCATTTCCAGCACGTCGTAGATGTTCTTGCCCTTATAGGTCACCTGCAGCGTTTCTTCGTTATAGCGCTTTGCCATGACATTCTTCGCACGGAACGTAGACGTCCGGCAGAAAGTGCATCGAGATCCGTTTCACGCCGTCGCCCTGAC
>VOFH01002579.1_pt1 | contig 26617 bp, 53 predicted proteins | sample 5384091 | NCBI WGS metagenome assembly VOFH01 (sample SAMN12384727, study PRJNA508395) | human gut metagenome | isolation source: healthy gut G | host: Homo sapiens
CTTGCACAAACGATCGTATTTTCGGAAAGAGATGCCGCTTTCAGCTGTCCAAAGACACGCTGTAACATGGAACATTTTTCGGTGCTTTCCGAATGTTCCGCTTCATCCGGGTTCATTAACTTAATATACTGCTTGGAACACAGATCATTTGATAACGGCCAGAGACGCTTTCCGGAACCGCCTGATAATAAAACAATATACATGTTGTTTCTCCATTCTACGCTCTTAGCGCTCTGCACGCATGGGATTATGCAGGAAATCATCATAAGTCAGGCGGATTCCTTCCTCTAACTCTGTCTTATATTTCCAGCCGAGACTCTCCAACTTGCTGACATCGAGAAGCTTTCTCGGTGTTCCGTCCGGTTTTGTGGAATCCCCAATTTGATCTCACCCTCATATCCGACTACTTTGGCAACCAGTTCTGTCAGCTCTTTGATGGTCAGCTCTTTCCGGTTCCCAGGTTCACGGTCTCATCTCCGCTGTAATGGTTCATCAGATATACGCAGGCATCTGCAAGATCGTCCACATAGAGGAACTCTCTGAGAGGTGTACCGGTTCCCCAACAGGTTACCTCTTTTAATCCGGCCTCTTTTGCCTCGTGGAAACGGCGGATCAGCGCCGGAAGCACATGGCTGTGCTCCGGATGGTAGTTATCGTTCGGTCCGTAGAGGTTGGTCGGCATTGCAGAAATATAATCCGTTCCGTACTGGCGGTTTAAGAACTCGCAGTATTTTAAACCGCTGATCTTGGCGAGCGCATATGCCTCGTTCGTCTTCTCCAGCTCTCCGGTCAGAAGGCAGTTCTCCTTCATCGGCTGCGGAGCCATACGCGGATAAATGCAGGAAGAGCCTAAAAACATTAACTTCTTACATCCGTTTTTCCATGCCTCGTGGATCACGTTCATCTCAAGTATCATGTTGTCATACATGAAATCAGCGAGTGCTTCACTGTTTGCCATGATACCGCCTACTTTTGCGGCTGCAAGAAACACATAATCCGGTTTTTCTTTTTGCGAAAAACTCCTCCACTGCATCCTGACGGCAGAGATCTAACTCTTTGTGTGTTCTTGTGATGATATTTGTATATCCTTCTTTTTTCAAGCTGACGGACAATCGCGGAACCTACCATTCCTCTGTGTCCGGCAACATATATTTTTGCATCCTTTTCCATGATCTTATTCTCCATTTCTGTCTGTTTCCCAAGACATAACAAGTTTTGAGCTAAGCACAAACTTGTGTGTGAAAAATCTTATTTTTCACACTTTTCTCCAAATGTTATTTTTCGTTTTTACAAGCTCCATATCATGTTTTACCATGATCTTCACCAGCTCCTCGAAGGTTGTTTTGTCGGATTCCATCCAAGCTCCGTCTTCGCCTTCGTCGGATCTCCCACAGATTGACAACATCGGTCGGACGATAAAACTCCGGTGAAACTTTGATAACAGTCTTTCCGGTTGCCTTATCGATACCGACCTCGTCCATGCCCTCTCCCTTGAATTCCAGCTCGATGCCCGCCTCGCGGAACGCATACTCGCAGAACTCTCTGACGGAATGCTGTACGCCGGTTGCGATCACGAAATCCTCCGGCTTGTCATGCTGTAAGATCAGCCACATGCACTCTACATAATCCTTTGCATATCCCCAGTCTCTCAGGGAGGACAGATTGCCCAGATACAGCACTTGTCCTGCTTTCCCTGTGCGATTCTTGCCGCCGCAAGTGTGATCTTTCTGGTAACGAAGGTATCTCCGCGGCGCTCGGACTCATGGTTGAATAAGATACCGCTGCAGCAGAACATGTTGTATGCCTCACGGTACTCCTTTACGATCCAGTAGCCATACTGCTTTGCTACGGCGTACGGGCTGTACGGATGGAACGGTGTGGTCTCACGCTGTGGAACTTCCTCTACCTTTCCGTATAACTCGGAAGTGGATGCCTGATAGATACGGCAGGTCTTCTCCAGTCCGCAGAGACGTACCGCCTCTAAGATGCGGAGCACACCTGTTGCGACAACATCTGCTGTATATTCCGGCACATCTACGTTCGACAACTTCTAAGGCAAAGATGTGGAAGGCGAGCAGGAAGATCGTATTTTTTCCGACGTAGGCGATGAATCTGCCCGGTGCCGTATTTTCGATCAGTTTGCCAAACCAGATGCAGAGCAGTGATCCGGTGAGTCCGACGATGATGAAAAATGGGACGCTGAATGCTCCGTAGATGCCGTATTCACGGATGGACATATTGATGCCGGGATCAAGACAGCTTGTCAGGATGTAGATGACAAATACCGCTGCGATTAACGGAATGTTCCATTTTTTTTTCGAAGAACTGTGCTCTCCCAAGCAGGGTTCCTGCAATCATGAAGATGGTTCCCACGCAGGCAAGATCGATGCTCCATGGAAGGAGTACCGGAATATCTGCAAGTGCCATTGTGATGGCAGTCAAAACGATCAGTGTACCGATTAAAAATTTCCGGTCAGAAAGGCAGCGGTCAATGACCAGATGATAGACAAGACTCGCTGCAAAAAATGCGGTCAGATACCACATGGCTCCATTTGCCACGGTAAACAAATAAACGTTATCCTTGACGACTGTCGTGTCGTACAGGCAGTATCTGGAATAAAGAATTCCAAATGCAGACGCTTTTGTCTCCGCAAGTGTTCTTCCCATCAGCACATAGACTGCCAAAAGCACTGCACTGTATCCAAAAATACGGGATCAGAAGGCGTTTTGCCTTGTGTTCAATATTTTCTTTGTAACTTCTTCCCTCTTTATAAATATATCCCGAAACCACAAAAAACAGCGGAATGTAATAATTGATCAGAAAGCGGCTCAGCCCACAGCTGTGTGAGATAATGACAAGCAAAAGTCCGAATCCCCTTGCCACATCCAGATATTGATATCGTTTCATTTTACTCCTGTATCCAATCCTGTTTAATCAGTGCACGCTCCCACAGATACGGCTGAATCCGGTTCCAGATGTCCGCCGCCTGATGGAACGAAGCATTTTTACCTGCAAGAAAATCAGAAAGATCACTGCGTACCTTCGCCGGATCATCGATCAGACTGCAGTTTGCAAAGTCTGCAGATGCCACCGTATCCTCAAAAACTGGCGGTAAGGTCCGCGCATCCAGTCCAGAATCGGCGCATTGAATCCCAGCTTGGTACGGCGGTAAGCAATCTCTTTTGGCATAAAAAGCTGCGCCCGCATCACGGACGATCGATTTCGAAAAACCTCCGTGCAGTTTTGAACGCCATCCAATGGAAAATGCAAACTCTACGATCCTGTAATCCAGAAACGGCATACGGATCTCAACGCCCGCCGCCATGCTGTCCCTGTCATAGTTGCGCAGCAGTGTCGGCAGGATCGTCTCATGTGTGGAGACAAATAATGTCTTATTAAGATTATCCAGACGGTTCCAGTTCGGATGGTCAGAATACGCACTCTTTACAGTTTCTTTACCAAGCAGTTTTTTGCATGGTATTTTAACATATATTCGCGGTAGAGTCTGTTTCTCTGCTTTTTAAATGCAGCTGACTGCTGACTCACCCGTCTTCCGCATCCTGGTTTAAATATGCGGTCGTGATCATGTCGATTTCTTCTTTTTGTCTTTGCATCCGGGTATGCTTTTAACACATCAAATCCATATCCCGCAAACAGCTCATCCGCCGCATGTCCGTCAAGGGAAACAGTGGTTCCCATCTCTCTCTCTTTTTATAAAGCTCCATCATAGGCACCTGCGGATTGCCCCAGAGTTCCTCAAAGCAGTAAAAGCTGGCGCAAAAACTCACGCTCTGAAACTGCGGAATCAATGTTCATAAAGGTATGGCTGATTCCAAGATAATCCGTCACCTGCTTTGCGTATTTTGTCTCATCCAGATCCGTTCCCGGGAAGCATGCCACATAAGCGTGCTGCCAGTCATTGTTGGCGCGCTCATCTGTCATGTTTTTGGAAATATAGGACATTGCGCAGATAACAGCGGAAGAATCAAGTCCTCCGGAAAGTCCGGTACCAAAGTGTCACATCGCTTCTCATGCGGATCTTGCAGGCATCCAGAAACAATTCGCGGAACTGCTCTACCTGTTCCTCATAGGAATCCGGTACGCTGATCAGATGATCTAAGGTATTCCAGTAGCGTTTCAGTGTAATCTTTCCGTCTTTTACCCATGCATTGTGGCCTGCCGGGAACCGTTTGATTCCACGGATCAGACACTCCGGCTGTGACTCATAATGATTGTCTGCAAAGTAGCGGTCGAACATCGGCTTGTTTGCTTCTACCTTAGGCAAAAGCGGCAGAATTACTTTCATCTCCGATGCAAACGCAAAACCACCATCCGGCAGTTCGGCATAAAATAACGGTTTTACTCCAAAACGGTCTCTGGAAATGAAAAGCTGTTTTGTCTGTTTATCCCAGATGGCAAATGTCCACATACCGTTGAAGCGTTCCACACAGGATTCACCCCACTCACAAAATGCAGCCATGATGACTTCGGAGTCGCTGGCACTGCGGAACGTATATCCCTTTTTTTCTTAAGCTCGTCCCGGATCTCGATAAAGTTATAGATCTCGCCGTTAAACGTCATCCAGTAACGCTCATTTGCATAGGACATCGGCTGGCTTCCGGCCTTGGAAAGATCTAACATGGATAATCTGCGGCGTCCTAATGTCACACCGTCCTCCTGCCACAGTCCGTAACCGTCCGGTCCACGGTGGATCATCGTGTTTAAGCATTTCATCGCCAGTTCCCGGTCTACCTTTTTATTGACTACACCGTAAATTCCACACATACTAAACCTCGTTTCTGATATAAATATTTATGAATCAAAAAATTTGAAACTTATTAGGGAATTAAATTGTTCACAACTTTCATATACTAAATTTAAATTTCATAATTATTTCCGATGAATCAACCACAGATAACGTGTATTCGTGACCAGATAACGTTTAAACAATCTCTTCGGATCCTGCAGCAGACGATATAACCATTCCAGGCTCAATTTCTGCATCCAGCCCGGCGCACGTTTAATGTTTCCGGCATGGTAGTCAAATCCTGCCCCGACACCGATCATCACGCCGTTTACATGGTCCTTATGAGCATACATCCATTTTTCCTGCTTCGGTGCTCCAAGTCCCACCCAGATGATATCTGCTCCGGATGCATTGATCTGGTCGACCATCTCTTTATCTTCCGCTTCGGACAACTCGCGAAACGGCGGTGACACCATTCCTGCAATCTGAAGATGTGGATATTTTTCTGCCAGTTTTTCTTTTAACAGAGCAAGCGTCTCCTCACTGCTCCCGTAAAAATAATGTTTCAGTCCGTTATCACGTGCAAATAATGCAAGCATCAGATCCGGTCCTGTCACACGCTCCGCCTCCGGGAATCCGTGTTTTCTGCTGTAACCGGAAAGCGGCCCGCCATCCGGCAGAACAAACGCGGCATCTGCCTGTACCTGTGATACTGCGGATCGTCATGCGCCATCACGGTCGTGTGCACATTTCCCACACAGATATATTTTCCCCGCAGCTGCTCTATATTCTGCTCGATCAGATTTACGGTCTTTTCCATATCCGTCACAAGGATATCAAGGCCTAAAAATATTACATGTTTTCAGTTCCATATTTTTTCCCCTTCTTTTCTTCCTGCCATTTTCATGCTGTAAACATCTTAGCAGATATTTATGATTCCTTCCGGCATACCGTCTCAAGCGGTATATTCCCTATATACGATGGAAGTAAACTGAATGTACTGTTATAACTTCCTAAAATTTTTCTGCACTTTGACAATGCGATCATCTCCACAAATGCTTCCTCGATTCCCTCTTTCGAATCGCGGTCGATCACATCCGACTGCGGGAAGATCAGCTTTGCATCCGGCAGTAATTCTTTCAATTCCCTGCGTACCTCTTTGTCATCTGTTGCCACAAAAAAACTTGTTTCTTGATCCGCTTCCAGTTCTTTTTTCATACGCCCGGCAAACAATGCCAGCGGACTGTTTGCGATCGCATCCGTATGGTCAGTCCTTCTCACATGTACCCCACACAATTTCCAGTCAGTTCACGAAACAGATAGTCACCTTTTTTCTTCAATGTTTTTGCCTGGCTTTAAAAGGAATAACTCTCTGCCCCGACCTCGCAGATCGGCCCAAATGCTTTTAAATAGATGACCGGGGTCTGCTCGATCAGGTGGAATAGTCCTTCATACCCTTCCGTTTCTTTGACCTGTTCCACATCATCACACTCTAAGAAACGATCTGCCATTTTTCTCCATTTCTTTTTTTGCATGATTCCCAAGAAGCTGTGCCACCGGCTCATTCTTAAATCCATTTTCGCTGATCTCCACCACCTCAAACGGCAGATCAAACAGCTCTGAAAAACTGATGTTGCATCCGACTTCACGTTTCCACATCACGACCAGCCTGCGGTTTAATTTTTCTGCCACCGCATAAGCAGAACCCAGACCAAGCAGTCTGTTTCCAAGCCCTGCACACGGCTCTATGATTATCATCGGTTCACTCATACGCTTTCCTTCTCTTCCTTGTCACACTGCCACCCTCTACCTGATATACCATGTCACAATTTTTGATCGTAGACAGGCGGTGTGCAATAATCAGCATTGTCATCTTACCCTGTAAGCTGTCAATTGCTTCCATAACAGCAGCTTCTGTTTCCGTATCCAGTGCGGAAGTTGCCTCATCCAGCACTAACACTTCCGGTCTGCGGTATAGCGCACGTGCAATACCGATACGCTGACGCTGTCCACCGGATAAGCGTACACCGGCCTCTCCGATCATGGTATCTAAGCCCTCATCAAGGGATTTTACAAACTCATCTAATTGTGCCTGTTTTAATGCTTCCCAGATATCTGCATCATCAATGCCTTCCGTCTTGCCAAATGCAATATTATTGCGGATTGTATCGTCCAACATGTAGATAGTCTGTGGGATATAACCGATCTTATCATGCCATCCACGGTAAGATTCTTTGATATCCATACCATCTACCGTGATCTTTCCGGCCTGCGGTTTTAAAACACCCAGGATCAGGTCGACCATCGTGGTCTTTCCGGCACCGGACGGTCCGATAAATGCAACGGACTTGTTTTTCGGGATTGTCACATTGACATGGGCTAATACCGCATCCTCAGTATCCGGGTAATGGAAGGTCATATCCTCGACTTTGATTTCTTTGTCTAATGTTACTTTTTGTAATTTTCTTCTTTTTCTGTCTGGATCTCCATATCGCGGATCGCAGCATACTCTTCACCGATCTTGTGGATCACGACACCGTTATGGATGATCGATCCTAAATATTCAGACATCTTATTTGCAGAAGGAAGCAGGGCAAATGCTGCTGCCGCAAATACTGCAAGTGTTCCGACAAACTGCTCCGGGCTTGTGGATGTCGCGTTGATACGGACAATGATTGCCGCCATAAGTCCCGTGATACAGAGTGCTTCCATGATCGGTTTCGGAATGGAACTTAAAAAAAGAGTTCTGTTTGATGACATAGGTGTAAAGACCATTCTGCTTTACAAATTCCCCTTCAAAATATGCCTCGCGGTTTGCGATCTTGATCTCTTTGATACCGCCGAACGCCTGCTGCATACACTGCAGGATATTGGCGTTGTATTTTCTTCTGTCATCACCGAAACGCGCTAAGGTTCGGCGCAGTTTTTTCATAAAGATAAATACCATAACGACCATCGCAAACGCAACGCCTAAGGTGAGCAGCGCATCTTTTTACTAAAAGATATCCTACTAAGATCAGGCTGACGCAGAGTTCTGATGCAAGCTGGAGCATATTTAACACCGCCGCATAAAACATCTCCGGATCCGTATTGATATCACGCGTCAGCTCGGCACTGTTGTGGTTGTAAGAAAAATGTGTAATCTCTGCTGATATAATATTTCATCATGCGGTCCTGCATCTCGCGTTTTCCATAATAGGAGAAGCAGTACAGCATGTTATTGATAAAATGATAAACGCATTTTTTGCAATATACACGATAATGATCAGCACCGAGAGCAGCGTGATCAGCTGATTGGTATTCTGCATGTGAAATCCATCATAAACAGAACGTATGATGTCATTTTTCAATAACTCTTCCGGATTCATCACCGCTGTGATAAACGGGGATAACACCGAAACACCAAGCAGGCTGACACCGGAATTGATCAGTATCAGAAACATCATTCCGACAAGCTTGCGCTTCTGCTTTCCATCAAAAACTTTTAGTACACTTTTTACCAAATCTTTCATTCTTTTACCTTTCTTACTTTAAAATAATCCAGTTTTCTGCCGCATCCGTTCGCTTAACAGATCATCCGGCATAATGACCGTCTTATCCGGGTTCTGATTCAGATAAAGCTGCCCATGTCGAAAACGTACTATTGGACAATATCTGGTTCTGGCATGCCGCCATCAGAAAAAATTCATCCACATCCGAAAATTCTCCCATCTCTGAGACAAATTCCAGCCTGTTTTCTGCCTGTCCCACTGCGTCTTTTTCTGGCTTTCCAGCACAGGGCAAGCGCTTCTTCTGCACGCTCCATATCATTGGTAAACACAATATAGCGTACTCCCCGGCTTTTCCTGTTCCATGCGTTCCATGGCATGTTTAAAATAGGCTCCGGCAGGTCCCATGATATCACCGCCTCTGACATGCACGGCACAGGTCGGCGTTTTTTGAACTCTTCCTGTAATTTTTTACCGTCTCACTCTGCTCGTAAGCCGGCGTCATCATCGCAGTGATCTCATCTAAATAATCTTCAAAATAGGCAAGGTGCTGCCAGTAACCATATAAATATTTATTTCGAAGTCCTTTTTTCTTATAAACTCTCGGATCGATATCATTCACATCATACCGGTGGTCACGGTTATGGTACACCTCGCGCTCTTTGATCACATGATATTTTAACGCACGTCTTAAGTTCTTGTAAATCTTCTGTCCCAAATTACGGTTTGGAAATGATTCCTTTATCGTATTTCAGATGAAACTTGTCCAGTTCAAAATCCCGCAGTGTAGAATTGTCACATTCTGAAATATCAAGAACCAGCGAATCGCCATCCCGCCTTGCCTGGGCATATCCGCAGGCATAATTAAACAACTGGTTTCCCATGCCGTCTCAATTTTACTGCAATCATTCCTCTGTTACCTCTCACTTTTCCTGTGTCCTCTGGTGTTTCCCTGGAAAATGGATTTTTTTCTGAAAGCAATGCCATTTCCTTTGCACAGCAGGGCAGCAGGATAAATACATACGGATACACATACTGGCTTTTGGCTTCCCATATTATATGCAAAAGAAATCCGCCTGTAAAAAATAAAAAAAATATAGTTACAATCATACTTCCTGTTTCTTCGATCCGCAACAAAAATTGTTGCAAGAACAAACAACATGATCACAAATCCCTTCATCGCCAGGGCAATCTGCGGTTCTATACTTTTTCCCGAATAAAGTTCATTAAAAAACTCTGTCTTATTTTCTGCCCCTGCATCCGGCAGCGGGCCGCTCAGAGTGATTCATACATCGGATCACACCCATGGATTCCAGTTTTTCGGAGAAAAACTCATACGCAATATCCGGATTATGCCGGAAAATATAAATATTATCCCTGATCTTTGCTTTGCCAAGCTCTGTTGCTTTCTCCGGGTCATATCCTGCTTCCGAAAAGAGCCAGTCCGAACAGCCGTTATACCAGCCTGCTGCATTATTGTAATAAGGCTCCGTTCCCATTGCAATCCATAAAATCTTTGGTTTTCCACCACAGAGTACGCCACCTGTTTCTTTGTTATACCACGCATGGAATGCCTTTCCAGGAAGCACTGACACAACCATCACCAGAACTGCAAGTAAGATCAGCCTCCATTTTTTTTCTTTTAAGATCCGAAGAAAACACAATATTGCGATCGTTATCGATCCTATAATATTATTTCCTTTCAAAATAACTGCAAGCATTACAAAAATGACACACAATATCATATGCTTCCAGTTGCCGCTCTCCAAAGATTTATCCAGAAACAAAAATGCCAGAAGTATGAAAAACAATCCCGAATAATTCCATATGCAAATGCCAGGAAGAAAAACTGTGGCAAAAATAAAATGAAAAAAAGTATCACATACAGATTTGTCTTGTGATTTTGTCCAAAACACCGGTCTGTCAGCTTCCAGATCACAAAATTGATCCCTATGATCTGCAGGAGATTGACCGCATATAAAAAGCGCACATCCGTGCTGATAAAACCAATCAGATATTCATAGGTCACAAAACTTAACTGATGTTCATTCAGATAGATATCCTGTCCCGGATTTAAAAATGAAAAATCATGCTGTCTCATAAGCACAGAACCGTTATGTGCACTGTACGCATCCATGCGCAATTCCGTTGAAACATTCGCAATCCAGTATATCCCTGCAATTATATAAATTACAGTAAATACAATAAAGAGTATTTTTTTCATCAATCTTTTGAATTTTAGATCCTGCGATCAAAAAATACCACAAAAATCAGAACTGCGAGCACCAGTGCTGTGATACTGGTGCGCTCTATGCTCACATCCTCCGTCCACACATATGCCACTTTCGACCGATACAGCAGATTCAAAACTGCTACAAAACCGACACAGCAAAAGCATCACCAGCCAGATTATATTCTGACAAAACCATTCAAACAGCTCAATTATTTTTTTTATCTTTTGCATATACTTCATATTCCCCGTTTGCAAATACCTGTTGATAAAATTTTCTTTTACAAATATTAAGACCACATTTGTTTTTTCAGACTGTTCATCCAATGCAGTTTTATTAAAAACCACAAGTGGCATTGCTTCCTGTTCGCTGCCTGACGAAACAGACTCCTCAAGCTGCTGCTCTATCTCCTCTGCCGTGATGTAATCCGTCTCAATCCAGCCACCGCATCCGGTAATATAAGGAGCTCTTCCGGTCAGATAATGTAAGATTGGAATTGCACCACAGGTAACCATCTTATCACTTTCGCTGCCATATGACTTTATAAAGTTTACCACTTCTTCCATCGGCTGTACAATATCCGTATCATACCTGATGCCGCGCAGTTCATCGAGTGTGAACTGCTGTTTTGGCTCTTGATCTTTTAAATACGCCTTTGTCATATAAAACTCTGTGATGCAGTCAGACCCACACACCATATCGCACAGATGACGGTAAGAAGTCTTCCGTATTTCTTACATCCGGCAGCTTGTGCTCTGTCTCCACTGTTTCTTCAGTCTGTCTCTTCGCCTTTTTCATTCTGTCTCCGATACAGATTGCAATATATGGCAGTACAAAAAAGCTTCATTGCACAGATGTGTGATACCCACATTCGATCCAATCGGCATCAGCACTGCAAGCATCCCGGATGCAAATGCAAGGGTTTTAAATTCTTCCGAAGCCTCTTTGTCTTTTTAAAATCAGAACGATACATACATAGAGCATCGCCTTTATCACAGCTACTGCGTTCAGGTAATCTCCAAGCACGCGATACAGCACCGATAATCCTGCGATCTGATCTGCCCCGAAACCGCACCTGCCAACAAAAGAACAGCCACTGCAATCATACCATATCCGATAAGCGGTGCAAGGCTTTTCACTTTTTTGCCACAAGATAAATGACATACAGCACGGCAAGCAATAAGATTCCACGCACGGTTCCTTTGAAATTGATCACAACCATGTTACCGATTGTATGTCCGTCATTTGAATTTCCTGCATAGAAGAACATATCTGCAACCATCTGAAAATAAGTGCCGATCCCGCATGTTTTATACATGAGAAAAAGCCCTGACGCAAAACTACTCAAAACACCCACCACGCACCATAACACCTGGCGTACAAAATATGCCACATCTTTTTTCCGGTAAAAATCATAAAAAAGAACGATAAACACAGCAAATTGCAGGATGGAAGATATTTTGCAGAAAGCCGCCAGCATGAAAATGCCGATGCAAAAAGAGCATCCCGGACTTTTTGTCATTGACAGCCCGGATCAGGAAATACAATCCCGTCAGTGCCATAAATGCCACTGCCGTATTATAAATAAAGAAATGAAAATTACATTTTGCAAGCACCATGGCAAACGCAAGTGCCGGAAGGATCAGCGCATCTTCCCGGTATCTCACATAGAGCCTGTAAGATAAGAAACACAGGTAGAAGCAGACTGCCGCCCATGCAGTCTCCATGCCAATGTAAGCCGGTATATGCAGTATCCCAAACACTTTTAACAGGCATCCGCCCAAAATGTTTGTCAAAAACAGCGGCAGATAAGTACTGTCCATATCTGTAAAACAAAAACCGGTACTGATTCATGTTAAATCCGACATCACTGACATCAATACTAAAATTCCATCCCGACGACGGGAGCAGCGGAATCAGTGCGATCAGAATGATCCAGAAAATTTATATGTCCGTTTCATAAAATCTCCATTCCTGCATTATTTTCACACTATGCTCCAAAATACAGCATACCTATCATTACAATACCATAAACCACACAGAGTGCCATCAGTACCCTGTCATGTAAAAGGACCTCCACAGGATCTCCCTCCGAATTTCCCTCCACCGTCAGACTGTACTTCATACAGATCAAAATCACGATCGGCACCGTCCACATTGCATATTCCATGCCGGCATTGGTAATATCCTTACACCATAATGCATAAAATGTATTGAGCAGTGCCAGGCACATATACATATTTTGTCCAGGAAATCTCTCGTATAATATTTAAGCACCTTTGCGGGTATCCCCGTCCTTTTTTCTTCTGCAGCCTCGTTGCGTCTTTTTTTCCAAGACTAAAATAAAACGCACCGGAAAGTACAGTCAGATACAGCCATTCAGACACTTCCGTCCCTGTCAGGACCGCACCGAAAAGCACGCGCAGCAAAAAATCCGGAAGCAAGAATTGTCACATCTAAAAGCGGTACATCCTTAAGTCCCATACTATATGCCACATTGATAAACAGATATAAAATTACCAGCGCATAACTGCCCGCTGTCGCATCTGACACCACAAGCAGTACCACTGCTGCGATCAGAATGAACACCATCAGCACTACTGCGTGAAACGGTGTGACTGCGCCGGATGCGATCGGGCGATTTTTCTTGTCGGATGCATCCTGTCTTTTTCCGCATCCCTGATATCATTGATGATATAGACCGCAGATGTGACCAGTGAAAATGCGATCATTCCAAGCAGTGTTGCCGTAAACTTACGCCTGTCTGTCAGATTTCCACTGAAAATCAGTGGCATAAAAATCAGTATGTTTTTGATATAATGATGTACTCTCATGAGATATAAATACTTTTTCATCCAATCGTTCCTTAATTTATTTCATAATCAGACAGTTTTACAATAATCGTATCGTCAATCACCTGAATAGATCCATCCGCCGGATAGGATGGCATTTCCCTGACAACCTCTCTCTGCATCCAGTTCTGGATCTCCTCATAAGTTCCATAATATGGCGAAAATCCAAGATAATCAGACATCAGATACAGCAAAGAGTTATATCCAAGGTTCGTATCTGCTTTTCCTCCAACGGTAAAAGTATCACCGATCAGACTTCCCATACCATTCGTACTGTCATTAATCTGTGTCCCCACCACGATCACCGGCTTGTCCTGCGAATAATCCTCCACACTCCGGATCTTGGTGATCAGCGTCTGCACATAGGAAAAAATCATGATATTTCGTATATTCAAGTGCCATGTAATTGCCATTTGCGTACCAGACAAACACGATTACCAATGCCGCCGTAAGCAATGCAGACACCCAGTTTGTTATGCTCTTTACCGGAGCATGCAGTTTAAGATTCCGGAAACATGCATCCAGCCACAACAGGAAAAATACAAAGAAAAATACAACTGAATATGCCATCAGCGTATAGCAGTAGGAATTCGGTGCCATCACATAGATCAAAAACATCGCTACCGGAAACACCAATATACCACACAAAACAATTACCTTATTTAAATATTCTTTTTCTTTAAAACCAGATAAGCACCAATACCTGCTGCAAATAAGATCCATACAACTTTGATCAGACGTCTTACGGTACGGTTATAGCTGATTCCCATAACATCGGAAAATCCCAGATCAAAAAAATGAGGTGTAACAAGATTTTAATGCACTAATAAGCTGTGTGATCGTGATCTTTCCCATTGTATCGCCACCCTGATAACTGGTAAGCTGTATATGTGTGACTGCAAGTACCGCTTTATTGATCAGAAAATAAACCGCAACGCCAGCTGCCATCACCAGTAAGAATCTGGCAATCATAAGGAAAAACTCTTTCCATTCCTTTTTCTCCTTCACACCGCCAAATGCTGCTTTTAAGATCACCACCATAAGAAGAATGCACACGGTATCCGGGAAGTATGCCTGATATACACCAAGGAACATGCAATCATTACCACTGCTGCTATATTTGCAATGATATTTTTCGGATATTTCACAGTGAGCCACGCAGCAAACACACTGAAAAAATGCCTATTGCATAATAAAGTGCCAGAAACATAAAAAAGTACATGGACACAACTGCCGGAAATACTGTCATAAGTCCTCCGATCAGCCCCGCAGTCAGTTTGTTTCTTACCTGAAATACAGATACGACCATTCCCGCTGATAAGGCAAGGAACAGCAGTGCAAAGATTCCATTAAAAAAGGCAGTGAATAAGAACCTCCAAATACAGAACGCATAAAACGCCCCATCCAGTTTAACAGCCATCTTCCCTGTTCTGTGCTTAATCCGATACCTCCTGGTGTATTCGCAAGCTCATCATAATTGTATAATTTATTGGTGAACTGATACAAATGAGCTGCAAGCCCTGCTGCAAAAGCAGCATAAAAGCTGTCTTTACCGCTCCCGAAAGATTCCGGTACCACTCAGTCAGATACTGATCCGGCATTTTCCATCTGATCGTATTCATATCTTCTCCTTTTTCTATTTATTATTTTTCCTAACTTCATATAATCTTTATTGTATCAAAAATGTATAGGACGTGTCAAACAGTAGATTCCTGGCACCATTCCATTTTCCTTGACACCACAGGAAGCATTGTTTATGATGTTTATATCTATGTACTGTGACCAGAAAGGAGTGTTCTTAAGATGGGTACAATCCTCGGAGCCTCTTATTATCAGTTAAAATACTGTCTGCGTAACAAACTGCGGCAGGCAACAGGTGACCCGGATTTTCTTTACCGGCATTATGTCGGTAAACCTTTTATGATACGGATGCCTTAAACACATACACGGCAGAACTCATCAAGTCCGGCAGACCATTTATGATGGGCCGCTTTGGTGCCGTTGAACTTTTCAATATGCGTGTTGCCGAATTTCATATGGAAAACAAAAAAGAGAAAGCCTGCGAACAGCTTTTTACCTGCGCCGGTTTTTTCCCCAATGATACATCCCTTCTGCCGCGTTTTAACGATATCATGAAGGACGCCTGCCGGCAGACCGATATTTTAGGTTTATGGCAGAATGCCTGTGAGGATTATTACATCCGCAGATACTGTAACGATCTAAGCGCAACCTGCCGGCTGATCTCTTTAGAGCCATGGCGCAGCAAAAACCCATGGTCTGCTGCACTTGCCGGGAAAAAGGTACTTGTTGTTCATCCGTTTGAAGAGTCGATCCAGGATCAGTATAAACATTTTGACAAACTCTTCCCAGGCACGGATATCCTGCCGGAGTTCGAATTAAAGACCTTAAAAGCTGTACAGACTGCTGGCAGCGCTGTAGATCCGCGTTTTTCCACATGGTTTGACGCACTTGACTATATGTGCGGAGAATGTGAAAAAATTGACTTTGACATCGCCCTGCTTGGCTGTGGTGCCTACGGCTATCCGCTGGCCGCCCACATCAAAAAAAAATGGGCAAACAGGCTATCCATCTCGGTGGTTGTCTGCAGATATTGTTTGGTTTAAAAGGAAGACGCTGGGATGAAGAAGAACCGGATATCGTCGCCATGTATAACGATTACTGGCATTATCCGATGGCAAGCGAAGTTCAAAAGGAAGTGGTGACGTGGAAGGCGGCACCTACTGGAAAAAAAGAATAGCTAAGGGGAAACTATTATGAGCAAGATCATTCCTGTTATGGTTCATCACGAAACCGGAGAAAAGGCTCAGGCTGCGGGGAAGAAGAACCAGGAATACTTAAAATACTGTATCGCTCAGGCAAAAAAATATAATGAAAAAGTTGTTTTGCTAGGCGATGAATATAACAAAGCGTGGTGTGACGACTGGCACAATGCCAATGACTTCATTACCGAAAAATGGACAAAATTTCATGCTGTCTTTGAGAATCTTTCCACATATCCGACCGCATGGGCAGAGGGCATCTTTAAGCGCTTCTTCCTGATACTGAATACTTAGAGCGCAACTCCTTTGAGGAGTGTGTCATTATCGACAGTGACGTTCTGCTTTACTTAAATGTCAGTGAATATGAGCCGTTCCGTCACTGCAAAGTGGCTGCTGAAACCCCCTTTTACAGGATTTTGCAATGCTTGAAAAAGGAACGGGCTGAAATGGAAAACCTGTGCAGGATTTTCGTATTTTTACCACACAGGGACTTCGCGAATTTACGGATTTCTGCATCGATATGTATGCAAATCACAAAGATGTCCTGATGAAAAAGTGGGATGTCCACCGCAAATTCGGCATGTACGGCGGTGTCGGCGAGATGGCGCTATTACATCTGTGGGTTTCTTCCTTCCGGAAGGGGAATATTTAAACCTGTTAAAGGACGATGCGGACCACGGTGTATTTGATAATTCCGTGGGTGAATCTTCCGGTTACTTAGAACACCAGTATGAGTATATCAAACGCTTAAGCGTAAAGAATCTGCACTGGGAAGACGGCAGGCCTTACTGCTATACGATCGACGGTCATGAAAAAACCTGGTTTTTAAATCTTCACTTTGTCGACATTACAAAAATCTTTATGGAAGGTGTCTATGAAAACCAATCCTATTCTGCACATGCGAAGTTTGTAACATACATGTTGAAATGCCGCGGAAGACTTGCAGACATCAAACATGGCAATACAAAATGGCAGCAGAAACTAAAGATCAAAAACGCAGTAAAATGTCTGATCTGACGGGAAATGAGGTTTGTTATGTCAAAAGATCGTTCTTCTAATTTTGAATTATTACGTTTATTATGCATTTTCGGAATTCTGATGATGCACACTTTCGGCGGAATCGACACTTCCGTATCATTTTTTAACACAGAGATCCATGTACTGGTTAACTCCGTCTTTAATATGGGAGTTACCTGCTTTATCCTGCTCTCCGGTTATTTCGGCATCCGTTTTGACTTCAAAAAACTGATCCGGCTCGACCTTATGATCATCTTTTCACAATATTTGGTACGATCGCAGTTGGAAATCTGGGTATAAAAGCACTGATCAAATCCTGTATTCCGGTAATTTCAAGATATTACTGGTTTATCAGCTGTTACTTTTTCCTCTGCTTTTTAACACCATTTTTAAACCAGATCCCGGAAAAGCTGTCAAAGGAAAACTTTGAAAAACTGCTCGCCGTCTTACTGCTTCTTTTCTCCGTAATCCCAACCTTCGATTCTTTGAAATTATGCAGGACGGTGGAAAAGGATTAGTCCACATGGTTATGATCTATCTGCTCGGACGCTACCTTGCGCTTTATCATAACCGCAGCCATAACACCGGACGCCTGTTCCTTGGACTTTTTCCTCAGTATCGGTTTTATTTTCCTCGCTGACAGTTCGCTGACCTTTGTCCGTGGAAAGCTCTATACAACGTTCTGCCGCGACTGTTCGATTTTCATTATATTTGGTTCTGTCATGGTTTTACTGCTGTTTCGTGAATTAAATTTTCACAGCCGTTTCATCAACCGTGCTGCCGGAAATGTGCTCGCGGTCTATGTGTTAGATGGAACGGTTCAGACATTTCTGTTAAAATGGATCGATTTTAAACCGTATGCCGGATCGTGGTTTTAGTATTCCTTGCGATCGGTTATGCGCTTGCAATTATGATCATTGCGTGTCTGTTGAACGAGGTGCGGAAAGCGACGATTGGACGACTGGAGCCTTGGCTCGTGAATGTGGTCAATGCCGTGGTGATGTGGGGTGTGAATGCGGTAAGAGGTGTTGTCCGAAGACTACTCACGTATTTTATTGGTTGATTTTTTATTAAAAGTAACGAAAAGCACGGGTTTCCGGTTAGTGGAAAAACGTGCTTTTTTGCATAGCTGCGGTTGATGACTGAGGGACGAAAAAGGTGTGTCCGAGTGCTTTGGCGGCGCCGGTTCTGCGGAACCCCTGGGCTGTTTTGTGCAATTTGCCTTTCACTAACCCCGATACACCTTTTGTTCCAAACATCCAATCCCTATTTCCCCTACAACAATTTCCGGAATACCGGCAACTTCTTCAAAACTAACGTAACTGCTACTTCAATTAAGAATGCAATTATAATCTCAATGATATATGCCGGCAGCATCCCGGTTACCGGGGTTAACGTGCCAGCAATGACATCCAGCCTTCCTCCGGTTCCAATAAATCCACCAAGAAGATAACAGCCAAATACGCAGCCTCCGACACTGACGAGAATCTTTTTTTGTCCGCTCTGATAGCCGTTCTTCCTGAAAGAGAAGTTTCGTATTTAAGAATATAACTATGACCGGGACAGACAGCCATGTTCCAAGGTATACTTCCTGATAATTTCCCACTGAAAGATAGTCTTTATATACCATCATCTGTGTAAGAACCGCTGCCACAAACACAGCAAGATTCCGGCCGATATTCTTCGGCGTCAGAAACTTCGTTTCACTGAAATACTGATCCAGTCCATATCCGATCAGTGGATAAAAAATGACATACTGGAACAGTCCGCTAAAATTATAATAACCGCAGAGTCCGTATCCCCATAATACCCATGCTGTCGGTTTCAGGCAGTCCAGCAATATCTGTAAAATGATCAGATACCAGAAGGTATTTTTCGACATATTCTGTGCCAGTGGGCGCAGGATCGGCAAAATCGTAAGCACACCGAGATAACTGTATAAAAACCAGTACGGCAGATATACCAGATCCGTCGGCAGTGACAGCAGAAACGAAAACGGTGCAAAAGGACGTTCTCCTTTTAAAACCAGTTTCATATAATACAGGAACGAGAATATCACAATTACAAGAATCATGCGCAGAATCCTTTTTTGAAACAGATCTTTCCCACTTTCATTTTTTCCAAGCAACAGTGCTCCGGATACCATGAAAAACAAAGGCACCGCACCTTTGCATACCATGGAAAACAGAAACGATATTGCATATTCTACGCCACTTTGATTGGAAAATGACATAAATGCTACGTAGAATGGTTGTACATAACCATCAAAATTGCGAGAATACGGATGACCTCGAGGTAGTATTTCTTTTTCATAACTTTTTCTCCTTTTGTGTGTGAATACGAAACTTATCCGCAGGCCGAATCTATCGCCTGGCTCAGATAATAGCCTTCCCACAGTTTCGGTGCAACCGCAAGGGCTGCTTCTTTTGAGTTTTTCATAATCTGCCGTATGAATTGCCTGATCCAGATCGCCAAGGCGGTCAATCGTAATACCGCAGGCATGTTCCCTGACAAAATTTGCCATTCCCGACCGGCTCCATACAATGACCGGAATGCCGGACGCAAGGTATAATGCACATTTGTGTGAGTTATTATATCGAAGGTATTCGCCCAGGCCGCCTTCGATCTCATCCTTTCCACTGCCATCCCAGACTAATCCATAGTCCATTTCACCGACTGCAAACGGTATCTCATCGGAAGAGAGGATTCCATGATAATGGCATCCTTCTGCCAGTGTCTTTCACGCTCCGGATCGAGTTTTCCCCATAATTCCATCCGGACATCGGAAGGATCTCCATGGCAGACAAAAATTCTGATTTGTTGAGATTCCCTGCAAATGCAATTTTACTGCATTTTCTTTTTTTGTGTGCATGCGATATTTCTCGAATCTTAGCGATCTGTGTCTCATTCATCCGGTAATCCCAGATCCCGACCGGTATCATGTCTGAAGAAATACCGTTTTTTCTTTAACATGGAAACAGTATTGACATTCGGTGCAAGGATTTTATCTGCCGCGGCAAAGTGCCCCTTACCTCACCGGGATCTCCATCGTTCTGTCCGTCATAGCGGAATGCGTTCAGATCATTGATAAAACAGATGATCCGGTACTTTTTCAGAAGCTGCAACCTTTTCAGCAGACGGATTTTAAATGATTCTCCGGGATCGAATAAAATACGCTGTCGCTTTTTTCACGCAAACAGCAAAAACAAAACCAGATAAGGCAGATCCAGCAGTTTTAAATATTTACTGCAATGTTTTGGTACGCTCCAGATGATCTTCGCCTTTTTGTCCGCAAGCACGGAAAATACGTCACGCATGGCTTTCCCCGCTGCATCAAATGTTTCATCCTGCCTCTGATTTAACACATAAATATTATTTTTCATGTTTTTCCTCCACTATGCCCGGATACAATAATATTCCGCACAGAAGTAAAAATATATTCATAAATCCGTTTAATACAAACTGCTCTAACACACCGTACAACGCCAGAGTACCAATCATCACAAGCTCTTTGTAACACTCCATCCGGTACAATCTTAACATGGTTTTTAAGATAATTACAAAGAAAAGCACTGCTACAAGGATGCCTGCATAAAAAGTCACTTGCATGTAACTGTTATCGATCAGTCCATGATAACTTGTATAGAAAATCTCCTGTGTCCGCGGAAACAGCGATAGCCCCTGATCTTTATAATAGGTATTCATGATGTATACTCTTCCCGACACCAGATGATTAATCTTATAAAGCAGCGCATGATTTCCATTATAAAACAGTGTCGTAAACAGTGAAAATGCTGCACCGACCGGTACAGAGCACACCAGAACCGATTTTATGTTTTTACTTTTTACAACTTTATCAAATAAGATCAGCACCCAGCAGAAAAAGAATACAAGCACTCCTGTCCTGCAAAATGTCATCTTGTAAAAAATAAGTGCGATCAATGATGTCACTCCGCACCACAGGACATTTAATTTCTCATAATTATAGTATAATACTAAAAGTAACGCCAAAAAATACCGTCAGAAATGCGGTATTAGGCTCTCCCATGGCAAACCCATATACATGCTGTTCCACATAGCCGGAATCGAGTTTTGTCTTTTCACCGATATCAAAAATTCCGATCAGGGATCCACCTGACAGTATCACCGCCGCCGCACAGCGGATCCAGACCGCGATCTGTGCAATCACCGAAAACGGCAGTTCTTCATCGCCACTACCGTCATGATCGACAGCAGCCACATATTCTGTCTTGTGATCACAGAAAGCATCACTCCGATTCCCATCATAACTGCGATCCAGAATACTTCCCACATGGTGTAGGTCGTAAAAACCATTTTAATCCCCAGAACAGGATCGCTGTATAGAAAAAACCATTTATAGATATTGTCCCCGTGATCATAGGAAAATGCCTTCATCAGAATGTTGATTGCAAAATATGCATAAAAAGAGACAACGCCGATTTTTTAACGTCAGCATTTTTTAAAAATGTTCGTACCGTGTTCATATGTTATCCCTCAAAATTCCGTTCTTTTTGCCGGACACCTGTACGCCCGCATAAACCGCTACTTCTACAATAACACCAAAAAATGCTCCCGCCACAGCTGCCTTGGCAATCTCCTGCTTAAACTCCTGTATCGTCGGAGCATAGGCGAGATACCTTTTTGGGCATCTGCCACATACGGCTCATCTAACACATGCACTCCGTTTTTACCAATGCTCTCCCGTACGGTATCTTTGACTGCCTCCAACAGATAACCTGCAAATTCCAAAGCATCTTCTTCATTTTCCAGTGAGAATGTCCCATAAGTTCTCGGATATTTGACATGCACTGTCATCACATCCGAGGAAGTATTCTGCTCTAAGTCAAACATATCCTGATATGCCAGATATTCCATATCATATCCGCTTAGCTGCTTCATCTTCTCATAAGTGCTGCGGCTTTCTGCCACCGTGATCACCGTACCGACACGCTCTGCGGCACTCTCCCCGCTGTATTCTTCCACCATCAGAGAAGCCATGACGCGGTAATCATCCTCATAATTCTTCTCAGAAACAAAAGAACGGTTCGAGTAATATTTATAGCCCCCTAAAAGCAGTGCTCCCGCCAATGCACCAAAAGCATCAGCCACCATACCTTAAGATTTCCTGCAGGATCTCCCATACCGTATATTCCCTGTCTGTTGCAACTTTCTTTTCTTCCACTGCATATTCTCCGTTTTTCATTCTATTATTTTCCTGCTGACTCGTGAGGTCTGTTTTTGACCACATATTTTTCATTTTACCGCAAAACACACGATTTTAAAAGCCTAAATAACAATACAAAAAAAGATCCGCACTCCATTTCTGAAGCACAGATCTTTTTACGTTATCACTTTATTATTCAATTACAAGATCAAGCCAGTCATCCACCGGGACAAATCCTACATAAGTTTTGCCGGTATTAATCTTGATCTCATTGCCTGCTGCATCATAGTAGCGTGTCGGAGAAGTCATCTTCTCTTTCTTCCAGGTAACCGGAATCGCTTTTCCATTGGTCACATAATATCCACCGCCCTGGCTGACACAGTCGAAAATCAGATAACCGTGTTCATCATACTGGGTATATCCGCAGCTCTGGATCAGAAGATTCTTAAAGCAGAGCTGTTTGTTGTCGTTACCCGGATCTACATGTGCTTTACCATACTCTGAGTAGTAGTAAAGCTGGTCATCGCATTGTACTCTAAATAAGAACCATTGTGTGGGAACGGAAGATCCACGGTATTGGCATCGATTGCATCGGGTGCAGAAGAAAGATCTACCGGATTGCTCTCACTTGCAAACTGGTAATGCGGTCCCTCATAATAAGAAGTATATTCTTTTTGAAACACCACTGTTTTCGAAGTTCTTGTCTAAATCTCCCGGTAAAATATATTCGGTATACTCTCTTGATTTGCCGTTATCCACACGTGAGAATGTACCACTAAAATTATCCACACTCGGATCTGCCATATATTCATCAATATAGAATGGACCGCCATCATGACAGATGACTGCATTCCACTCGGATGCAATCAGGATATTCGTCGGACGCACACTTCGGATGCTTCCTAACTGTTTGATGTTTTCCCAGTCTTTGACAAGTACCATAAATCTGGTGATTCTGCCGTTTAATGCTGTTCATCATCTCATAGACAACGTCTGCCTGTGATAAACCGTAATGTGGCAGTGCAATAGACTCATTGTCCACCATAACTGCGATCGGTCTCTGATTTTTAAGACTCTCATCAATCAGCCTCGTTTGTCAGCTCACTGCGGTACATTCCCTCCGGAAGTACTTCCCTCACTCTCGGTTTCAGCCTCTGTTGACTCTGTTCCAGCCTCTGTCATGGCAACTTCTGTCGAATCAGCCGCCGTCTCGTCTGTTTTTTTGTCGCCGCATGCTACCATAGATGCCGCCATTGCAAGCGCAGTCAGCATTAAAATTGCTCTTTTCTTCAAACTAAATACCTCTCAACGTAATTATTTTTGTGCTCTTTTGCACCGTTTCTGTTATTATACCACTTTTTAAGACTTTTTTACCATCTTATTTTCACGTTTTAAAAAACCTTAAGGTAAAAAGCTGTAATTCATAAATTACTTCTTTTTCCACTTTGCATACAGTGTCTTATTTCCGCTGCTTCCTTTATTGATGACAGTAACTTTCTTTTTAAATTTCTTATCTAAATACCATCCCTTAAATACATATCCTTTTTCTTGTCGGATTTTTTCAGTTTGATCGTCGAAGTCTTGTATGTATATGCAGTCGGATTCTTTTTGGCATTTTTTCCACCATTTAATTTATAGGTAATCTTATATTTCGTAAGTTTCCACTGTGCATACAGTGTAATGTTCTTCGTGAGCTTGATCTTTGCTTTGTTTTTATAAGACTTACCTTTTCCGTTTGCCTTGGTATTCCAGCCTGTAAACGTATAATATTTCTTCGAAAACTTATTTTTGAGATCGCGGTGGAAACACCCTTTGCCATACTCTGCTTGCTCATGCTTCCCTTTGCCGCCATTGCTCTTGAATGTGATCTTATAAGTTGTCAGCTTTATGAGTTTCTTCGATGAAACACTGCTGTCCGCATATTTATTGCAGACTGCAACTGCCTTCACCGTCTTACCAGGGGAAACTGTAAATGCTCCCGTATAACGTGTGCCCTTTGAATATGCCGCATTTGGCTCACTTCCGTCTGTGGTATAATAAATAACTGCCCCAGATGTTTTCGATGTTATTTTTACATTTTATAGGAGGTACCGCTTACCGACGCTGAAATGACCGGCTTTGCAGCTGTCTGAGTGATTGTGGCAATCGTTCCCGGTGCTGGATGTCGCCCCGGAATCGATCGTACATGCCGGCAGGTAACCCTCCCAGATATCTTCTTCCGCATGGAAAACATAGGAACTATAATTTACTGTATCATAATAATTATCGCTTCTTTCAAAATAACCATAGTAAATGGTTCCGTCCGCATCATCCCATGTACAGTCTACATTGTACCAGGAATCGTTAAGACGCACTTTATTCCACTCGTGATAGTAACTTGTTACTGCTACGGCATCGATTCCTGAGCCATTGCACATCATCTCAAATGCCTGTGAATATCCCGCACATACCGTCAGATCTGTGCAAAAATACACTGTAGGCAGACTGGGAATATGCCGTATCCTCATCTTTAAAATTATTATCATATAAGGTCTGGTTATATTCCACTTTATCAATGATCAGATCATGGATCATTTTTACCTTTTTTTCTCATCTGTTGAGCAGGCATCGATCTTCTTCTGCCAGGAGGAAACCTGACTCTGCACTTTTTTTTGTTGTAGCTGCACGTGCGGAACCATTTGCAAATGCAGGATAAACACAGCCTGCAATACCATAAGTTCCATTTTTAAGTATGCACTCTTTAAGAAATAGTACTGTGGATTTGAATAACGGAAGATCTGATATACCTCCTCCATCTGCGATAATGACAGCGAACTGCTGCCTACTATATCAATATAATAGTAAGTTGTCCCACTGATATTGTATTTTGCTGCATCTGCCTGTGTTGTCATATACTTTAAACAAACTTTATTCAAAGCATCCCAGTATGCCTTTTTCCTTACTGCTTAACTGATTATAAAAATAATAACTTCCATATTTTTCCCAGGTACTGTTATAATAAGCAGATGATTTTAAAATATTTTTCTGCTTCTTCCTCTTCCGCAGTTTCGCCATCCAGTGTGATTTCACCAACTGCTTCAAACGGCAGAAGACCCGTCGGCATTCCTGTAAGTGCAGCCGCCCTGGTTTCCGCCTCCTCAGTTTCTTCGACCTCTTCGGTTTCCAGTATTTCTGTCTCCTCCACCGTCTGCGTTTCCAGTGTTTCTGTTTCCCCGGCCGTCTTAGTCTCCACTTCCTCAGTCTCTGCCGTTTCTGACACTTCAATTTCCGTTGCTTCACTCTGTGTCACTCCGGCTTTCTGCTCCGTCTGACTCGCATTTTTCTGTATCTTTGTCCTCTGCGTCAGCCTGCTCCGTCCCAGTTTCGGTTTCAGTTTCCTCACTCTGCACTTCTTTCTGAAGTTCTGTTTCCGTTCCGGCGTAATCTCCTCCGTCTGCTCTTCTGTAATCTGTGCCGCATAAACAGAACCGGTCTCCGCCGGTGCAAGCACAGTCCCCACAGTGACAAAGACTGCCATAAACACTGCCAATACCTTTTTCTTCATACCTAACCTCCTGCTTATCTTTGACACTATTTCACTTTTTCCATATCCTCACGGTTTGTGTCCGAAACGATATAGTGTGGTCTTTTTTGACTTCCAGATATGTTTTGCAATATACTGTCCCATAATTCCCATACAGAATAACTGTATGCCGCCGATCAGCGTAATAATACATACGGTTGATGCCCAGCCATCGACCGGATCACCAAAGATCAGTTTACGGATAATGATAAACACAACTGCGATAAACGAAACAAATGTCATAAACATTCCAAACCAGGATGCCACGGAAAGCGGTGCCTGTGAAAAGTTAATCACACCATCAATCGCATAGCGAAACAGTTTCCAGAAACTCCATTTTGTTTCCCCCTGCCACACGGTTAACGTTCTCATATGGAAGCCAGTATGTCTTAAAACCGATCCACCCAAAATTCCTTTTGAAAACGGTTGTACTCTCCCATCTCGACGATCGCATCAACCATGCTGCGTTTCATCAGTCGGAAATCTCTCGCACCATCCACAATATCCGCATCTGAAATCTTATTGATCAGACGGTAAAACATTCTTGCAAACCAGCTTCTTATCACCGGTTCTCCTTTTCTTGTAGCACGGCGCGTTGCCACGCTGTCATACCCCTGATTCTCTAATATATCAAGCATTTGTGGTAATAATGACGGAGGATCCTGCATATCCGCATCCATGACTGCCGCATAATCCCCCGGTCACATTGCAAAAACCGGCATACATAGCCGCTTCCTTTCCAAAATTTCTGGAA
>VOFH01003259.1_pt1 | contig 26608 bp, 44 predicted proteins | sample 5384091 | NCBI WGS metagenome assembly VOFH01 (sample SAMN12384727, study PRJNA508395) | human gut metagenome | isolation source: healthy gut G | host: Homo sapiens
ATGTATTGCTGGTGTAATCTTCAATTACCAATGCACTGCAGGAAAAATGTACAGATGGAAACTGGGGGAGATTAGTAAGAAGCTGAAACGTGGGAAAGATGTACCACGCGCGTCATTCTCAGGTGATACCGGTGGGGACATGATACTTATCTGATGGATAATACCGATTTTTCTTCTTTATATCTGACAGATATAGAAGAACAGGAAACTTAAGGCGTATTTTTCCGGAGTTTCGCAGATATGAAGAACAGTGCAGGTTTCAGGGATGCAGACATATCCATGAACCGGACTGTGGCGTGAAAGCAGCATTGGCTGAGCATGAGATCAGCCAGCTTCGCTATGAAGATTATCTGGGGACTTTATAATGAATTAAAAGAGAAAAGGAGATTCTAATTATGTATCAGTTAGTGCCCTTCATTTTATCGGCAGATTTTAACCGTTTGGGCGAAACAGATCAAAACCCTGGAAAAGAGGGGATTGAATGGCTTCATATTGATGTATGGATGGTGATTTTGTACCGAGTATTTCTTTTGGAATGCCGGTGATAAAGTCTATCCGAAAGGAATCAAAGTTGTTTTTTGATGTACATCTCATGGTTACAGAGCCTGAGAGATATATCAGAGATTTTGTGGAATGTGGGGCAGATTCCATTACAGTACATGCGGAGGCATGTGAAGATCTTAGAGAACTATTGAACAGATCAGGGAAGCAGGTGTGTGAAGGCAGTTTCATCAAAACCGGCTACACCTGTAAACGATAAGTCGGTGCTCAAGTATGGATATGGTTCTGATCATGACCTGTACAGCCGGGATTTGGCGGTCAGAAGTATATGGAAGAAATGTACGGAAAAGATCAGGAAGTACGTGAACTGATCGAGGCCGAGGATCTGGATGTAGATGTTCAGGTTGATGGTGGCATCAATGATGAGACAATGGAGACAGTGCTCACAGCAGGTGCAAATCTGCTGGTAGCAGGTTCTTATGTTTTCAACGATGATCTGACAAAGGCAGGAGCGGAATCGGCAAACTATCCGTTTTGTACGATTGATCCGAATGTAGGTGTCGTACCGGTGCCGGATGAGAGACTGGATGTGCTGGCAGAGATGAATCATTCTGCGAAAGTGGTGCCGGCTGTCATTGAATTTGTAGATATTGCAGGTTTGGTAAGGACTTTCGAAATGGCGGTTACGCTTTATATGGGTCTGCTCTTTGGATTTCTTGCGGCAGCGGTATTTATTTTTGCAGGATTACCCAAACGTCATTCTGGCAGAGTGCCGATATTGCGTGTCCTGGAATACTTCTGGGACAGGCTAGGACGCTGGGGCAACTTTTTTTAACAGAGAGTCTTTCGAGAATATACATCTGCCATGGGCAATGCAGATACCGGTTTCTCGCTGTACGGTCAGGAGAAGTTTCGGGAGCAATGAGAGATAATCTGCTGACCATAAATGGATTTCATATATTCAGGTTCAGCCGGTTTTTTTATGAAAGTCTGTGGTGTCTGTTATTTCTGCTGTTGATGGCCATGCGCCGAAAAAAGAAATATGAAGGCGAATTGTTTATGATCTATCTGGCAGGTTATGGTCTGGGAAGGTTTTTCTTTGAATGGTTCAGAACAGATGCTTTATATTCCGGGGACAAAAGTGGGATTTCGCTGGTATTCCGCTATATTATTTGCTTTTATGCCTGTAGTGATCGTAGCAGAGTGATGCACAGAAAAGAGATACTTCAGCCTAAATAGTTTAGAATAAGCACATAAGTGGTAGAAAGTGGTGAATAGTGGTGGTGAGTGGGGAATAACGGCAGAGTCCATTACCACCTGAGAAATCTGAAGGGGAGATTCAGATTTTGCGAGTAGGTGATAACATGTTCATGGGAGAGTATAACCATACGATCGACGCGAAGGGGCGTCTGATCATTCCTTCTAAATTCAGGGAGCTCTTAGGGAAGAGTTTGTTCTGACAAGAGGGGCTTGATGGCTGTCTTTACATTTATCCGATGGATGAATGGGAATCCTTTGAAATGAAGCTCAGATCTTTACCACTTACAAATAAAAATGCCAGAACTTTTTCACGATTCTTTGTAGCTGGAGCAACTACATGTGAACTGGACAGGCAGGGGGACGAATCCTTGTACCGCAGACACTGCGCGAATTTGCCGGTCTGGAGAAAGATGTGGTTCTGACAGGTAATCCTGAACAGAATTGAAGTTTGGAGCAAAGAAAATGGAATGAGATCTGTGATTATGATGACATGGACAGCATTGTAGAGAGCATGCAGGACATGGGAATCACAATCTGACAGGTCTCGTATCTGCAAAGTAAATCCAGACAGGAGACGGAGATGGAATTTAAAACAAATCTGTATTACTGGAAGAGACCATTGAAGGTTTGATATCAAACCGGACGGAATCTACGTGGATGGTACTTTTAGGAGGTGCAGGGCATGCCGGTGAGGTATGCAGGAAACTTTCTGCCAAGGGGAGATTTATTGGCATAGATCAAGACCAGATGCGATAATTGCTGCGAGTGAGAGGTTGTCCCCCTATAAACAGGCGACGATCATTCGCAGCAATTATTGTTACATGGTACAGGAAAGCTGAAGAAGAGGCATCTATAAAGTCGACGGGATTCTCCTTGATCTTGGAGTATCTTCCTATCAGCTTGACAATGAAGAACGCGGTTTTACCTACAGGGTAGATGCACCGCTCGATATGCGCATGGACCAGCGCCAGACGCAGACAGCCGGCGATATTGTCAATGGCTACGACGAAAAAGAACTTTACCGGATCATTCGTGATTACGGAGAAGATAAATTTGCAAAAATATTGCAAAACATATTGTTGCCGCCAGACAGGTGAAAACCGATCACAACCACCGGAGAACTGACAGAGATTATCAGAGAATCCATTCCCATGAAGATGCAGGTGAAGTCAGGACATCCGGCCAAGAGAACTTTTCAGGCAATCCGTATTGAGCTTAACAGAGAGCTCGATGTGCTGCGGGATTCTCTGGATGGAATGATCGATATCCTTGATGATGGCGGAAGACTTTGCATTATCACTTTTCATTCTCTGGAGGACAGAATTGTAAAGACGATTTTCAGAAAGAATGAGAATCCGTGTACCTGCCCTTCAGATTTTTCCTGTATGCGTATGCGGGAAGAAATCCAAAGGAAAAGTGATCACAAGAAAGCCGATTCTTCCGGGGACAGAGATGGAAGAGAATCCGCGTTCCAAAAGTGCAAAGCTTCGGATTTTTGAGAGAGTATTATAATTAGAGAGGCATGAAATGGCGAGAACGACCAGGAGTGAAACAGCAAGAAGAAGCAGAACCAGTGCCAGAACAAACAGAGGAATGTATGTTGACGGAAATACGGTCAGACGTCTTGCAGAAGTTCCGGAGAGAAAGAGGCAGCCAGGGAAGACAGAACGGGAAGGCAGCAGACCAATCGAAACCGAAGAGTGCAGGCGGAGACCTGCGCGCAGGTACCAAGGCAGAAACATCAGTTGAGTAAAGAAGCACAAAAAGAACAGGCAGAAGGCGACTGCAATGAACTGGGGATTTGTAGCTGTTTCTGGCAGTTGTTGTGTGGCGATATTATTCTGCTCTGTGAAATATCTTCGTTACTAAAATCAGAGATTACACGCAAAGATGATACAGTTGCATCTCTTGAGGAAGAACTGGCAGATTTAAAGAAGACAATGATGCATATTACTGCCAGGTGACATCAAATGTGGATCTGAATAAGATCAAGCAGACTGCATTGGGGAGACTGGGGATGAAATATCCGTCAGATGATCAGACAGTAACCTATTCTACATCGGGTAACAGCTATGTAAGACAGTATCAGGATATACCAGATTCAAAGTAGGTGATTAATTGAGCAATACGGGAAGAAAGAGTCGAAGAAGACCACAGAGAAAAATAAATCAAAACATGAAAGAAAAGCTGATATTGTTTGAATTGTTGCTGGCTTTTCTGGTAATATTAGTGCTGAGAATTACTTATATTAATGCTACCAGTGGAAGCAAATACAAAAACAGGTGTTAAGCCAGGCACAGCAGAAATATGAGAGCCAGGTACTGCCGGCAAAAGAGAGGCGATATTTATGACAAGAACGGAAATATACTGGCTACCAGCAATAAAGTTTATAATGTGATCCTGGACTGTAAACTGTAAATTCAGATGAGGACTATGTAGAGCCAACAATACGTGCCTTAAATGAGGTGCTGGGGATTGATGAAGAAACAGTGCGTTCTCTTTTGGCCGATTCAAGAACAGCCAGAGTCAGTATCAGGTACTGACAAAACAGCTGTCTATGGACAAAAAAGAAAAGAATTTGAAAATATAAGGCAGAGGATGAAGATTCCGTTCTTACTAAAAGCGCAGGCAAAGGAACGGGCAAATATCAAAGGCGTCTGGTTTGAAGAGGATTATCTGAGAAGTTACCCGTTTAATGAAACAGCATGCGATACAATTGGTTTTGCACTGGACAGAGATGTGGCAGATATCGGACTGGAAGGGTACTATAACAGCACACTGACAGGCGTAGACGGAAGACAGTATGGGTATATCAATGATGATTCAGATGTGGAGCAGACCATTATTGCTGCGGTGAATGGAAAAAGCATTCAGACCAGCATTGACATCGGTGCACAGCAGATTGTTGAGAAATATGTTAATGGATTTAAAGAGGCAATGGGGGCCAAGAATATAGGTGTCATTGTTGAAAATCCGTCCACCGGTGAGATCATTGCCATGGATGGCGGGGACCGTTATGACCTGAATAATCCTGAGAGATCTTTCCGCTGTATATACAGAAGATGAAATCAAAAGCGATGAATGATGTGGAAACAGTGGAGGCTCTGAATGGTATGTGGAGTAATTTCTGCGTCACAGATGCCTATGAGCCGGGATCTGTTGTGAAGCCGATCGTTATGGCTTCTGCATTGGAAAAGGTGCGATACAGGAAACAGATACATTTGTATGCGATGGATCGCAGACTTTTGGAGATACTATGATCAAGTGTGCGGTTTATCCGAGCGCACATGGCACAGAGACACTGGGGAGGTAATTGCAAACTCCTGTAATGATGCAATGATGCAGATTGGTGCCAAGATGGGAGCTACTCAGTTTATCAAAGCACAGAGTCTGTTTAATTTCGGAACAAGGACAGGGATTGACCTGCCGAATGAAGGCGCAGGTATTATCCATACTAAGGACAGTATGGGGAAACAGAACTTGCATGTTCTGCTTTTGGACAGGGTTTTACCTGTACCATGATCCAGGAAATCAATGCGATGAGTTCCGTTATCAATGGCGGATATTATTATCAGCCGCATCTTGTGACAAAGGTTCTTGACAGTAATGGCGGAACTGTAAAAACAATCTCGCCGATACTTCTGAAGCAGACGATTTCCTCCAGGATTTCCAGTGATATCAGAAGCTATATGGCATTGAGTGTACAGCAGGGTACCAGCCGTCATTCCAAAGTGCAGGGTTACAGTTCAGGCGGTAAAACAGGTACAGCGGAGAAATACCCGCGAGGAAACGGAAAATATCTGGTTTCTTTTATTGGATTTGCTCCTGTAGATGACCCGGCTGTGGTAATTTATGTAGTTGTAGATGAACCGAATGCAGAGGATCAGGCAAACAGTACTTATCCGCAGTATATTGCACAGGGAATCCTTTCGGAGCTTCTTCCGTATCTGAATGTAGTGCCGGATGAATCTGAAGATGGAACAGTGCCGGAGACAGAATTGTGGGAAGGGTTTAAGGGACATTTAAAGAGTACTTCCATATCGGACAGCGAACTTGACAGTGACGGTAATCTGGTGGATGCAGATGGCAATCTGATAGACTGGGATGGAAACCGATTGATGAAAACGGATATCTGCTGGATGCCAATGGAGATCACATATTGGATGAGGAAGGCAATTATAAGATGTCTACAAATCTTGTCAGTGCTTGGAAGTACGGATGCAGATTCTTCAGGAGATGCAGTATCCAATCCTGATGCACCTGCACCTCTGGAGGATGATGAAGCTGAGACGACTGAGGATAATGACGAAGAGACAGACGGTATTACCAATGAAGAAGCAGGTCTGGAATAAAAATATAGTTATAGCTCCGCAGAGAATGGTCATATATTGTTATGACAATCTGCGAGCTTTTTTATGAAAAAATATGACGTTTCACAAGAGAAAAATATGGGTGGTATTACTCTGCTGTATTTTAATGATGACAGGCCTTATCGGAAGACTGATATATCTTATGTTTCAGATCAGACTATTATTATAAGAAAGCAAAAAAAGAACTTCACGAAAAGAGAGAGAGATCAAAGCGGCCAGAGGGGAGATTCTGGATGCAAGGGGAAAAGTTCTGGCATCAAACAGGACGGTATGTACAATCTCTGTGATCCACAGTCAGATTAAAGAACCTGAAAAAGTAATCGCCCTGCTGTCTGAAAAAAAACTGAAAATAGATGAGGCAGAAGTGAGAAAAAAGAGTGGAGAAAATCTCTTTCCATAGAAATAGTAAAGACAAATGGAAAAAAGTACAGGTGATGAGATAAGAGAGTGCAGTCTGGCAGGGTGAAAGTTGATGAGGATTATAAGCGTTACTATCCATGTGGAAGTCTGGCTTCAAAAGTCATTGGCTTTACGGGAGGTGATAATCAGGAATTATCGGTTTGAAGTGAAATATGAAGAAATCCTGAAGGGACAGCCGGGTAAAATCCTGACAACAACAGATGCCAGGGGGTGTGGAAATTGATAAATTGGGTGAGACAAGGAAAAACCGATAGATGGGAAAAGCCTGATAATCAGCCTTGATGTAAATATTCAGGAATTTGCGCAGCAGTCAGCTTTGAAAGTAATGGAGGAAAAGCAGGCAGAACGTGTATCTATCCTGCTGATGAATCCACAGAACGGCGAAATATATGCATGTGTCAATGTGCCGGAATTTGACCTGAATGATCCTTTTACCCTGACAGATGATCTGAATATGCAGTTAAATGAATCTGGGATAACAATACCGTCGGAAGATCACAATGAACAAAGTGAACTGGCAGTGCAGACAGCATCAGGAAAAAAAAAAAACAAATACAGAAAGAAAGCAGGAATTACTGAATCAGATGTGGAGAAATCCCTGCCTGAATGATACTTATGAACCGGGCTCCACATTTAAAGTCATCACCATGGCAGCCGGACTGAGGCTGGTGTTGTTTCACCTGGGGATCGTTTTTATTGTCCCGGATATAAAGTGGTGGAGGATCGCAGAATCCACTGTGCAAAAAAAGAACAGGACATGGATCCCAGAATTTTTTGTGGAAGGTGCACAGAATTCCTGTAACCCTGTGTTTATAGAGGTGGGGCTTCGCCTTGGGGTAGAACGTTATTATAAGTATTTCAGACAGTTTGGACTTCTGGATAAAACCGGGACAGATCTTCCGGGAGAGGCAGGAACTATTATGCATCAGAAGAAAAAATATGGGAGAAGTGGAACTGGCAACGGTTTCTTTTGGACAGTCTTTTCAGATTACACCTGTTCAGCTGGCTGCAACAGTAAGTTCACTTATAAACGGAGGCAGACGGGTGACACCGCATTTTGGAGTCGCAGTGTTAAATCCCGACAGAACAGAGGTGAGAAACTTTTTTTCCAGTAAAGGAAGGAATTGTCTCTGAAGAGACTTCGAAGGAAATAAGAGAAATCCTTGGGAAACAGTAGTATCTCAGGGCTCCGGAAAAAATGCAAAAATTGAAGGATATGCTATCGGTGGGGAAAACTGCCACTTCTCAGACACTGCCAAAAGTGCAAATCGTTATATTTCCTCTTTTTTGGGATTTGCACCTGCAGAAGATCCGCAGATACTGGGACTGTGTATTATTCATGATCCGAAAGGAATCTATTATGGAGGACAGTAGCTGCACCTGTGATACGTGGTATTTTGAGAATATCCTGCCATATCTTGGAATTGAAAAAAAGTGATGTTTCTGATTTTTCTGCAGAAGGCAATTAGGGAAATTCCCAGGCAGGGTTGATAAATAAGCAAAAAGCCTTATACTAAAAGAAATCTGAAAGTAAAAACTTTCAGGAAAAAACGAAAAAGAATGCACGAGGTGTAAGATGGAATTTCAAGTTGTAATCCCTGTGCTGATTTCTTTTTGCAATCAGTGCGTTGTATTAGGACCGGTCATCATTCCTTTTCTCCGGAGACTGAAGATGGGCCAGACAGAAAGAACAGAGGGCGTACAGTCCCATTTAAAGAAACAGGAACACCTACAATGGGTGGAGTGATCTTTCTGATCGCCACAGCGATAACTGCATTATTTTATGTGGGGGATTATCCGAAGATCATTCCGGTACTGTTCCTGACTCTTGGATTTGGAATTATCGGATTTCTGGATGATTATCTGAAGGTTGTGCTGAAACGCTCAGATGGACTGCTGCCATGGCAGAAATTTTTACTTCAGGTAGTTCTGACTGCGATTTTTGTATTTTATATTGTTGAAAGTATACAGATATCTCACTGACTATGAGAATCCCATTCTGGAGCGGACATTTCCTGAATCTTGGATGGCTGGCAGTTCCGGTTCTTTTCTTTGCTGTGATCGGTACTGTAAACGGTGTGAACTTTACAGATGGCCTGGATGGACTGGCTTCCAGCGTGACTTTGAGCGTAGCGGTATTTTTTACCGTAGTTTCCATTGGAATGAAATCGGGGATCGAGCCGATCACAGGTGCAGTTGTGGGAGGACTGATGGGATTTCTGTTGTTTAATGTATATCCGGCAAAAGTGTTTATGGGAGACACAGGTTCTTTGGCACTGGGTGGTTTTGTTGCAGGTACGGCTTATGTGATGCAGATGCCGTTATTTATCCTGATTGTGGGTCTGATTTATCTGGTAGAAGTACTTTCTGTCATGATTCAGGTAACTTATTTCAAGGCCACTCATGGCAAACGTATCTTTAAAATGGCGCCAATCCATCATCATTTTGAGTTATGCGGATGGTCTGAAACACGTGTAGTTGCGGTATTCTCAGTTATTACAGCGGTTATGTGTATGGTCGCACTGCTGGCACTGTAAGATTTTGGCTAAGCAGATTTCAGCGTTATGCTGATAAAAGGGGAAAATTATTATGGAATTACAGGGAAAAAAGGTACTTGTATTCGGTTCCGGAAAAAGCGGAATCGGAGCATCTGACCTGGAACAAAGGTAGGAGCATTTCCAGTTATCTATGACGGAAATGCCGAAACAGATAAAGACGCAGTTGTACATAAAACAGATGGGACATATCCGGTCAATGGATATGCAGGAGAACTTGCCGAAAGAAGTACAGGACAGTCTTGATCTGGTGTTTTAAGCCCCGGAGTGCCGACAGATCTTCCACTTGTAAAGAGTTTTTATGAGCAGGGCTTCCGGTATGGGGGAGGTGGAACTGGCATACAGAGTAGGTGACGGTGAAGTGCTTGCCATCACAGGAACAAACGGAAAAAACTACTACAACAGCTTGTGGGTGACTTCTTGGAAAAATTATGCAGGATGCACGTGAGTCTGTTTTGTAGTCGGCAATATCGGAACCCCATATACTTCCAAAGCACTGGAGATGAAGCAAAACTCTGTAACTGTTGCAGAAATCAGCAGTTTTCAGCTGGAAACGATTGATGAGTTTGCACCAAAGGTATCTGCAATCCTGAATATTACAGAGGACCATCTGAACCGTCATCATACAATGGAAGAGTATATACGTGTGAAAGAACTGATCACTGAGAATCAGGGCACAGAAGATGTATGCGTGCTGAATTATGAAGATGAGGTTCTGCGTGAGTTTGGAAAACATCTGACTCCACGAGTGGTATATTTCTCCAGCGGACGTAAACTGGATGAGGGAATTTATCTGGATGGAAACAAAATCATCCTGAAGGACGGAAAAAAAGAAATCGAAGTAGTTAAGACAGAAGATCTGAAGCTTCTTGGAAAACACAATTTTTGAGAATGTTATGGCCGCAGTTGCAATGGCTTACTACGATGGAGTATCCTTGGACAGCATCCGTAAGAGCATCTGTGAATTTACAGCTGTTGCACACAGAATCGAATATGTGACAGAGAAAAAAGGCGTTGTATATTATAATGATTCCAAAGGAACTAACCCGGATGCGGCAATTAAAGGAATCAGGCAATGAACCGTCCGACACTTCTGATCGGCGGCGGTTATGATAAACAGTCCGGTTATGATGAATGGATTGAGGCATTTGACGGAAAGGTACGTTATCTGGTGCTGATCGGTCAGACAAAGGAGAAAATCAAAGAAGCTGCTGAGAAACATGGTTTTCATGACATCATCCTCTGCGAAGATTTGAAAGAGGCAGTAAAGGTATGTGAGGAGAAAGCACAGCCTGGAGATGCTGTTTTGCTTTCTCCCGCATGTGCAAGCTGGGGACAGTTTGATAACTATGAACAGCGTGGAGATATGTTCAAGGAATATGTAAGAAATCTGTAGAATATCTATAAGTAAGAATTATAGCTGTCCGGCAGAGAAAGACGAAGCTGCAGTGACCGGCTATAGATAATTTTGCGGAGAAACAGATGGCGGAAAAAGAGCGACAGATTTATCAAAAACAGATATGACGATGCTGGTACTGATAGTACTGCTTGTGATTTTTGGCCTGGCAGTATTATTCAGCTCAGTGAATATAATGGCAGAGTACGTTTCGGCGACTCTGCCTGTTATTTTAAGAAACAGTTATTTGCAACAGCATTGGGTATGGGAGTGATGTATATGGTTTCTTCCATTGATTATCATTTTTTTCTGAGGCTGGGACCAGTGGCATATCTGATTTCAATGTTTTTGTCCGGCGCAGTACTTTTTGTAGGTCAGAGATCAACGGTTCAAAAGATGGCTGAATCTTGGACCTTTATCTTTTCAGCCTTCAGAGTTTGCGAAAGTTGCTGTAATCCTTTTTTCTTGCATGGCAGATCGAGCGTACAAAAAAAGCAACCAGGGGCTTTGGATTTATGTGCAGGACAATATTGACCCTGCTGCCGATCATTGGTCTTGTAGGTTCAAATAATCTGAGTACAGCGATCATTATTCTGGGTATCGGTGGAATTCTGATTTTTGTATCCAATCCGGGATATCTGAATTTATCGGGCTTGGCAGCGCAGGTGCAGGTTTCATAGCTGTTTTTCTTGCTGCAGAGAGTTATCGTCTGGAACGTCTTGCAATCTGGAGAAATCCGGAGAAATATGAAAAAGGATTTCCATACGATCCAGGGACTGTATGCCATCGGCAGCGGCGGAATATTCGGCAGAGGATTTGGAAACAGTCTGCAGAAACTTGGATTTGTTCGGAAGCGCAGAATGATATGATTTTTCGATTATATGTGAGGAAATGGGAGCAGCCGGAGCTATCTTTCTGATTTTTTCTGTTTGCAATGCTTCTGTGGCGGCTGGGTGTGGCTGCCATGCATGCAAAAGATCTGGCCGGAGCTCTTATCTGTTGCGGGATTATGGGGCATCTGGCTCTTCAGGTTATTTTGAATATTGCAGTGGTGACCAATACAATCCCAATACAGGCATTACGCTGCCTTTATCAGCTATGGAGGAACTTCGGCAGTGTTTCTTCTTGGGGAAATGGGACTTGCGATGAATGTTGGGAAATGTGACAGGATAAATTGAATTACAGGTTTCAGAATGGCGTAACATATAATAGAAAAAGCCATAAACTGTAAAGTAAGAGACTCTTCGGGAGCAAAAGGTTGGATGAAATCCATGTGACAGGTAAAGCATCTCTCAGCGGGAGATTTTTTATACAGGGGTCTAAAAATGCAGCACTTCAATGATAGCCGCATCTCTGATGCACAGAGGACTAAGCATTCTGAGGGGATGCCCAGAATTTCAGATGTTTTCTGTATGGAAGAGATTTTGAAAAGTCTTGGTGCAGTGACCTGGTGGGACGATCACGATCTTTATCTGGATTGTTCCTGCGCAGACGGAACAGAAATTCCTGCAGTCTATACAGGCAGAATGCGTTCTTCGATCATTCTGGCAGGTGCGGTGCTTGCAAGAAACAGAAAAATGCAGGATAGGGTATCCGGGCGGATGTACGATCGGGAAAAGACCAATAGATTTCCATCTTATGGCACTGAGAGCACTTGGCGCGGATGTCCGGAAAATGCATCAGGCCTGGATGGAGAAATGTGTCAGATTTGAAGGGCAGGATATTGTGTTTCCGAAATCGAGTGTGGGGAGCTGCTCAACAGGCAATACTGGCAGCAGTTCTTGCAAAAGGTGTAACACATCTTTATAATTGTGCGAAAGAACCGGAGGTTTTCTGGCTCTGCAGATATCTGAAAACAATGGGAGCACTGATAGAAGGAGAAGAAACCGGTGAAATTACGATCAGAGGAGTGGATGAACTGAAAGGCGGAGACTACCGTATTCCTCCGGATCGTATTGTTGCAGGTACCTATCTGTGTGCGGCTGCGGCAGCAAGAAGTAAGATTATTCTTCATGATGTACCTGTGGAGGAGCTGCAGTCGTTTATGGAAGTATATCGGAAAATAGGTGGACAATATCAAGTAAATGGTGGTACACTAGAGGTCAATGGAAAGAATGCTGTCAGACCGGCTGTTTTAGTAGAAACAGAAATTTATCCAGGTTTTCCCACAGATCTGCAGGCTCCGTTGATGGCGGTGCTGACAGGTGCGCAGGGACAAGTACCATACGGGATTTTTGACCGGAGATTTGGCAGTGCTTTTCAGATGAAAAAATGGGCGCAGATATTTCCAAGCGGAAACCAGGCAATCATAAGAGGAAAAACTCTTAAGGGAACACAGGTACAGGCAGGAGATCTCAGAGGTGGTGCAGCCCTGCTCATTGCCGCACTTATGGCAGAGGAGAAACCTGTGTTACAGGAGCCGGGTTTATCAGCAGGGCTATGAGCATATCTGTGAAGATTTACGGACTTTGGGCTGCAGAATATGGCAGCCGGGGACAGAGGATTTGAGGATTTTGAGAGAAAGTAATTATGGAGAAAAGACCTCCTATGAGTAAAAGGACGAAGAAGATGCTGGCAGGTATGATAGGCGCCGGAGTTATGGTCGCTGTGATAGTATTTTTCCTATTATAAAGTAGATACTGTTGAGGTGAGGGAACTTCCCATTATACAGACGAAGAAGTAAAAGAATATGGTGCTTCGGGGACCGATGGCTTCCAATTCGGTCCTTGCACCACTGCTCTACAGCACTACAAATACAGAGGACATTGCATATGTAGATGCATTTAAAGTTACCCAGCTGAACCGAAATACCATTTTGTATCAGCGTAAAAGAGAAAAAACAGTCGGATGCATCCGATATCTTGACAGTTACATTTATTTTTGACAGAAATGGCATTTTGTGGAGGTTCTCAGAACAGAGATGAGACGGTTCCGTATTTTGACGGAATTCAGGTGAACAGCATCGTGATGGATGAGAAACTGGATATTAAAGGAGATACTGTACTGAATACAGCTGTAGCATTGTCTACAATCTTTCAGAAAAATGATATGATCCGATCATATCAGTTTGACAGCAGCTATTCTATCAGCCTCATCTATGGGGATATAACTGTTCAGCTTGGAAAAGATGCTGATCTGGAGAGAAGATGAACCAGTGATAGCGATTCTGCCCAAAATTCAGGGAAAAAAGGTATTCTTCATATGGAGAGTGTGGCTACAGTCCAATACCTTTGAAGAAGAACTGGAACAGGAAGAAGTTACTGCTGAGAACTGGAATGGCGGTTATGATGAAGATGGCAATTATACCGGAGACGGCGAGTATGACGAGGATGGTAATTATGTAGGTGAAAACCGAAGACTGCTCTTGAGGAAGCAATTGAGAACTGGAATGGCGGTTATGATGAGGAAGGGATTATACCGGAGCAGGTGGTATGACGAATCCGGTAATTATGTGGGACCAGAAGCCTACACAGGAATCTCTGGATGCGGCATCTGATGAGTCGGGAGACGGTTCAGGAGATGAAAAGTTCCGCAGATGAAAGTTCCGCAGATGACCAGAGCTCTGATACTTCAGAAGATGGAGAAAGTGATTCATCATATGACGACGGAAACTCAGATGATTCAGATGGATATGGTGATTATACAGAAGATAACAGTGATTATCAGGGGATGATTCTGAGGATATTGATAGTATATGGAAACTTTGAGATCAGAGAAGGCTCCGTACACTGATACAACATATTTACCGGAATTGCCGAAAAAGAGTGAAAAAAGTATAAAAAACAAAATTAATGGTTGATTAATTCCCGAAAAAAATATATGATATATCTATATGTAACTTTGATATAAATCACTGAAAAGGATATCAGGTATAAATAAAGGAGGAAGTACATTGTTAGAGATAATGACGAATGAGGCTGAATCTTCTGCGAAGATTATAGTGATCGGAGTAGGCGGCGCCGGTAATAATGCAGTAAACAGAATGGTGGAAGAGGCCATCGGCGGAGTAGAGTTTGTAGGTGTTAATACTGATAAGCAGGCTTTAACTCTGTGCAAAGCTCAACTGTACTTCAGATTGGTGAGAAAATTACAAAGGTCTTGGTGCAGGAGCCCAGCCTGAGGTTGGACAGAAAGCAGCAGGAGAGCATTGAAGAAGTAAAACAGTTAATGGAAGGTGCGGATATGGTATTCGTTACCTGTGGTATGGGAGGCGGAACCGGAACCGGAGCTGCACCTGTTATCGCAGCAGCAGCGAAAGAAATGGGTATCCTTACAGTTGGCGTTGTTACAAAACCTTTCCGTTTTGAAGCAAAGAACTCGTATGAATAATGCACTTGCGGCATTGAGAATCTGAAGAAAGCAGTTGACACATTAATCGTTATCCCCGAATGACAAATTACTGGAAGTTGTAGATCGCAGAACGACCATGCCCGAGGCTCTGAAGTAAGGCAGATGAAGTTCTGCAGCAGGCAGTACAGGGTATCACAGACCTGATCAACCTGCCGGCACTGATTAATCTTGACTTTGCAGACGTTCAGACTGTAATGACAGACAAGGGAATTGCCCATATCGGTATCGGTGAAGCAAGAGGAGACGACAAAGCTATGGAAGCTGTACAGCAGGCCGTATCTTCTCCACTTCTTGAGACTACCATCAAGGGTGCTAAGCCACGTTATCATCAACATTTCCGGTGATATTTCCCTTATGGACGCCAATGATGCTGCAAGCTATGTACAGGAGCTTACAGGTGAAGATGCAAATATCATCTTTGGTGCCATGTATGATGATACAGTTGCTGACTACTGCAGAATCACAGTGATTGCAACAGGTCTGAATGATGATAACCTTCAGCAGACCCCTTTCGGAAAAAGAAGCACAGCTTCTTCCTTTGGTGCAAGAAACAGCAACGACAGGTACAGCAACAGCCGGAACTGCAGCAGGAAGCGGTATGAACATGCCAAGCTTCAGTCTGCCGACTATGAATGCTACACCATTTGGGCAAAGACTCCGACAAGCACTGTTCAGAAGAAGGATATCCAGATTCCGGATTTCTTAAGAAACAGATAGGATTATCTGTTTTGCAGTGAAATAATTTACAGACAGACAAAGAGACATATTCCATATAGATGGACATGTCTCTTTTTGACCAGATCAGGGAAGTTCATTATCCCTGATATACGGGTGAAAATCCTGTTGCCATGGTGTTGATATTATGCGCCACAATGGCACTGGAAGGTGTCACATCTTGTATCGGAAGATGCATGTGCATTAGAGCCGTCTACCTGAATGGAGGATGCTGTACATTTGCAGTTATCATTATAGGTACAGTTATGGGCTTTGCAGTCGATCTGGATTTTGTCGCAGCCACAGTCATCTGTATAGCTGTCTTTCATGGAACTGCCGGTTCTCTCTCGGGAAACTGCCGCAGCTTGTCTCATTTGCAGAAGTAGCATTTTCGCCTGTCACGTCAATATCACCCTTTGAACAGAGCTGTTCTTTGTTGTAAACACAGGTCATTGCTGAACATTTAAGAATTGTCATAGAGTTACCCTCCTGAAAATCTGAGATAACTATTCAATACTGCTGTAGTGCAAGAGTACTGAACAGTTACGTTGAATAAGTTTCGGAGATAGGATGTGCAGTTTGAGAAAATATACATGAGGTTGAAAAAATAAAGAAAATGTAAAAAGTACTTGACATAGCAGACTGAACATGGTATCTTATACAAGTACGTAAGAAAACAAAGCAGAGTTCCACTCTCACCTCAGCGCATTTAGTTTAGCGGCTTGGGTTTATATTGCACAGAGAAGGCTGATATTTAAGGTTGGCAGGAATAAGGAGATTGTTCCGCAGATTAAGAAGAAAAAGATATCAGCAGTGTGATAGCGGAGTGTGGATTTTGTCCACGCTTTTTTTTATGTAAATGAGGGCGACGAGAAGTCATTAGAATCTATCTAACAGGTATGGAGGTGCACTACAATTAGCAATTTAATGATTAACGAACAGATCAGAGACAAAGAGGTACGCTTAATCGGTTCGGACGGAGAACAGCTTGGAATCATGTCCGCGAAAGAAGCAATGTTCAAAGCTCAGGAGGCAGGGCTTGACCTGGTAAAATTGCCCCGCAGGCGAAACCGCCGGTATGTAAGATCATCGATTATGGTAAATACCGTTATGAGCTTGCAAGAAAAGAAAAAGAAGCCAAGAAGAAGCAGAAGACCATCGATGTCAAAGGAAGTGCGACTTTCTCCAAACATTGATACCAATGACCTGAATACGAAAGTCAACGCCGCCAGAAAGTTCCTCTCCAAGGGTGACAGAGTAAAGGTAACATTACGTTTCCGCGGAAGAGAAATGGCACATATGGCAAGCAGCAGACATGTGCTTGATGATTTTGCAAAGCAGCTTGCAGATGTGGCAACAGTGGAGAAGGCACCGAAGGTTGAAGGCAGAAGCATGACCATGTTTTTAACGGAAAAACGTTAAATATAATAGAGATACAGTTTAAGGAGGAATTAACAATGCCAAAAATTAAAACTTGCAGAGCAGCAGCAAAGCGTTTCAAAAAAACAGGTACAGGAAAATTAGTAAGAAATAAAGCTTATAAGAGCCATATCTTAACAAAGAAATCTCAGAAAAGAAAAAGAAATCTGAGAAAATCTACTGTTGTTGATGCTACTAATGTTAAGAGCATGAAAAGAAAGCATTACCATATTTATAAGAAGCATTTATTCATTGAAGATAGACAAACAGGAGGAAATTTAAGAAATGGCAAGAATTAAAGGCGGATTAAACGCAAAGAAAAAACATAATCGTACATTAAAACTGGCAAAAGGCTACAGAGGAGCCCGTTCCAAACAGTATAGAGTAGCAAAACAGTCTGTAATGAGAGCACTTGACTAGCTCCTATGCAGGAAGAAAGCAGAAAAAAACGTCAGTTCAGACAGCTCTGGATCGCTCGTATCAACGCAGCAGCAAGAATGAACGGATTATCTTACAGCAAACTGATGCACGGACTGAAAACATTGCTGAAAACATCGACATCAACAAAAAAGTTGCTGGCTGAATGTCCAAAAGACGGAAAAAATTAAATAAATCAAAGTTTTTCTTGAAATAAACGATGCAGAAGGATTTACTTCCACCGTGAGCATAGTCTTGCAACAAAGTAGCTTACTCCATTTTATGATTCTAATCCGCTGACTACAACCCGGTGTCACATGACGCATTCGTTGCAAAAGTAGCATCTACGAAGCTCTGATGATGACGGTCTGGAAGTAGTAAGCAGATGAAGCATCTTACACTGCAGACAACAACACAGACTTCTCTGTACAGCTTAAGAAAATCAAAAGAGCGGTGCTGAGCTGGTATTCCTTCCGAACTACTATGCCGACAATGCTTCTGATCCCTTCAGCAGGCAGATGAGGCATGGGTTTGACATTAAATTCTTCGTGATGCGACGGTATGGACGGTATTCTCAATGTAGAGAACTTTGATACATCTCTTGCAGAGGGTGTTATGCTTCTGACACCATTCTCAGCAACATCACAGAGATGAGAAGACACAGGCATTTTCAAAGCATACAAAGATGCTAACAAGGTGATGTTCGAACCAGTTCGCAGCAGATGCTTATGATGCAATCTATGCAATCAAGCTTGCAGCTGATGCAGCAAAGATGTACACCAGATATGGAAAATCAGACATCTGGGCAGCAATGTAACCATGACACTGACATCTACTTTAGATGGTCTTGACAGGAAAAGGAATGAATGGACCGAGGATGGTGAGTGTGATAAAGCTCCGAAAGCTGTAGAAATCAAAGATGGTGCTTACGCAGAATGGAATAATAGAATTAAAAATAATGTAATCAGAGGACGGGGACGGTTGCCTGTTATCACAGGGCCAGGTTTAATCCGTTGTAAATTTGCTTTGGCAAAATAAACAATTATTTAAAGAGGTGCATTATGAGTTTTTATCCTATTTAAAATATGGGGGCATCAGCCTTGGCAGTATCTATGCGATCATCGCACTGGGATATACAATGGTATACGGTATCGCTAAAATGCTGAACTTCGCTCATGGTGATGTTCATCATGGTCGGTGCATATGTGCATTTACCGCTGTTACCAGAGGAGGCATGGTCTCCGGTCCATTTTAGCCATTTCTGTTAATCTTCCGGGAGCGTTTATCGGAGGAATTCTGCTCGGTGTGATCGAGATTTTCGGAAAAGCATACATTTCGTCACAGATGGCGGATGCGATCGTATTCGCGGTACTTATCATTGTGCTTCTTGTGAAACCTACAGGTTTGTTAGGTAAGAAAATTCAGAGAAAGTGTAGGTGATCAGAGCGATGGATAAATTAAAAAATATGAAAAAACTACAAAAATAATATCATCACATATGCTCTTGTTATCGCGGCATTTGTGATCATGCAGTCACTGATCAACGCCGGAAGTATTTCCAGCCTTCTTGAAGGATTGATGGTTCCGCTTTGTATTTATATTATTATGGCTGTTTCTCTGAACCTCGTAGTCGGCGTACTCTGGAGAATTGAGCCTCGGACATGCGGGCTTTATGTGTGTAGGAGCGTTTGCAAGTGCATTCTTTTCAAAATGCATGAGAGATACGATCGAATCGGCTTCACTGCGCTTTTTCTGGCTCTTTTGATCGGAATTGTAGCTGCGCTCTTCGGCATTCTGATCGGAATCCCGGTACTCGTCTGAAAGGCGATTACCTTGCAATCGTGACACTTGCATTCGGAGAGATCATTAAAAACCTCGTAAACGTATTTATATAGGTAAAGATTCCAACGGTTTTCATTTTTCGACAAAAGATGTGATGGCGCTTGAATATGGAACCGGACGGAAAGGTTATCATTAACGGTCCGCAGGGGATTACGGGAACGCCGAAAGATGCGACGTTTTTTATCGGATTTATACTGATTCTGATTGACGTTGTTTATCGTGCTTAATCTGATCCATTCAAGAGACGGACGCGCGATCATGGCGATCCGTGACAACCGTATCGCGGCGGAATCAGTCGGTATTAATATTACAAAATATAAACTGATGGCGTTTACGATATCTGCGGCGATGGCAGGAGCGGCAGGCGTGCTTTACGCTCACAATCTGTCTACGCTGACAGCAAATACAAACAACTTCGGTTATAATATGTCGATCATGATCCTTGTCTTTGTTGTATTGGGCGGTATCGGAAATATCCGTGGTTCGATCATAGCGGCAGTGATCCTGACACTTCTTCCGGAGATGCTCCGTGGATTGTCAGATTACCGTATGCTGATCTATGCGATCGTTCTCATTGTCATGATGCTCTTTAACTGGGCGCCGAAAGCGATCGAGTGGAGAGAAAAATATCTTTCTTTCGGAAAGAAGAAAAAAAAAAGGAGGCTGTAAAATAATGGCGTTACTGGAAGTTAAAAATCTCGGGATTTCATTTGGCGGTCTCCGTGCGGTAAACGGGTTTGACATTTCGATTGAAAAAGAAGCTCTGTACGGACTGATCGGTCCGAACGGCGCGGGAAAGACGACTGTATTCAACCTTCTTACAGGAGTATATAAGCCGGACAGCGGAAAAGTGCTGCTGGACGGAACGGATATTACAGGGAAAAACACGATTGAGATCAATAAGGCGGGAATCGCCCGTACATTTCAGAATATCCGGCTGTTTAAGCAGTTAAGTGTTCTTGATAACGTGAAAGTAGGACTTCACAATAAACATCATTATTCTACTTTCGGGAGTCTTAAGACTTCCCGGTTACAGAAAAGTGGAAAAAGAGATGGATGAGCAGGCAATGGAACTTTTGAAAGTGTTCAATCTGGAAGATGTGGCGCATGTTGCCGCCTCTAATCTTCCGTACGGACAGCAAAGAAGGCTTGAGATCGCCAGAGCGATGGCGACAGAACCGAAGCTTTTGCTGCTCGACGAGCCCGCTGCGGGCATGAACCCGAACGAGACGGGGGAATTGATGGACATGATCCGTTTTGTGAGAGAAAAATTCCATATGACGATCCTTTTGATCGAACATGATATGAAACTGGTAAGTGGTATTTGCGAGAAGTTGACAGTACTCAACTTCGGAGAGGTACTTGTGAAGGTCAAGACAACAGATGTACTGAATGATCCTCAGGTTGTCACCGCATATCTTGGAGAATAGGGGGAATCGATATGGCAATGCTCGAAGTCAAAGATTTAGAAGTATATTATGGTATGATCCAGGCGATCAAAGGCATTTCTTTTGAAGTAAATCAAGGAGAGGTTATCGCATTGATCGGCGCAAACGGCGCGGGAAAGACAACGACGCTTCATACAATTACAGGACTTCTTTCTCCAAAGTCAGGATCGGTTTTATTTGAAGGAAAAGATATTACAAAGACTCCGCCTCACAAGATCGTCTCTATGGGGATGGCGCATGTACCGGAAGGAAGAAGAGTGTTCGCAGAATTAAGCGTTTATGAGAATTTGAGAATGGGCGCTTATACACGAAAAGATAAAAATGAGATCGAAGAGAGTCTTGCAAATGTTTATAAGAGATTCCCACGTCTGGAAGAGAGAAGAAATCAGATGGCCGGAACACTCAGTGGTGGTGAGCAGCAGATGCTCGCCATGGGACGCGCGCTTATGAGCCAACCGAGGATCATTTTAATGGACGAGCCGTCGATGGGCCTTTCTCCGATCATGGTAAATGAGATCTTTGATATTATGTAAGTGAGAGTGGAACAACGGTTCTTCTGGTTGAGCAGAATGCGAAGCTCTTTCTATTGCTGACAGAGCTTATGTCCTTGAGACCGGAAGGATTACCTTTCAGGAAATGCAAGATGATCTTCTTCATGATGAATCTGTTCAAAAGGCTTATCTCGGAGAGTAAAGGAGGCGTGTTTTAATGAGAATATCGTCATCACAATTTGCAAGACAGTACGGAAGCGGAGGGAAACCGTTGGGCGATGCTGGCAAAAAAACTGGGAATCATCTGCTTTATGCAAGCAGATCATTCAGTATGGCTTCCGAGGACAGCGGAATCAATGAAAAACTGTTTGGACATGTCAGGACGAAAGGTGCGCAGGTAAAGGATCTGGTTTAAAAGACAGGGTTTTTGAGCCGTCCGTATGACGGGATCGGAAGGGCTTTTTTCGGACGATAACCTGTTCAATTATCAGGCAAAGGTGATCAAAGAGCTTGCGGCGAAAGAGTCCTGTGTGATTGTTGGGCGATGCGTGAATTATGTGTTTAAGGACAGACCGAATACTTTGAGTGTATTGTTCATGCACCCTGGGAGTTTGTCTGGATCGTTCCATGAGAAGATCAGCGGCATGACGGAAAGAGATTGAGAAATTTCTTCGAAGGGATGATAAGTAGAAACAGGATTTTATCGATACCATACAGGTCATGAACTGGGTCGATGCGAAGAATTACGATCTGTGTCTGAACAGTGGAAAGCTCGGATTTGAAATGTGTGGATGCGATTGAAACACAGCTGAAGATTATGTTGAATAAATACAAAATGGCAGAGCACTGAGGGCTTTTTATCTTCCGGTGCTTTTTGTGCATTCTTTCATATACTGAACAGAGCTGAATAGAAAATCAAAGAAAGCCCGGGAACCTAATAATGAAAAAAAAAAAAAAAGTATGTGTTTTACTGATTTTGATAGTGGTATTTGTGCTTGCTGTCGGTGCGGCGTACAGATCCGGAACTTCAGCGTACTTTCAGAAAAAGCGATCGCAGAAAAAATAGCAGAGTCAGGGATGATGCGGCTGGTAGAACAATCCGTGAACATCCAAAAAACCGCACTGACCTGTGATGACGCAGACCGGATGCACGGTATACCAGCGTGCTGCTTGACTGGACTGCGCGCAAGAAATATAAAAGTTTCATTTTTTCTTCTTGGGTGAAAGGTTGAGCAGAATCCGGATCTGGTCAGAACGTATGCAGGAGGAGGGACATCTGGTCGGAAACCATACTTATCATCACGTTCAGCTTGATAAACTGAGTGATGCAAAAGCAAGAGAAGAAATCCTTTAAAGACGAACAACCTGATCTATGGAAACAACGGGTGTTTATCCACATGTACCTGGCCCTCCGTTCAGGGCGTGGAAAATCTGGAACTGCGTGTGGAGATGATGCCGGTATTCTGGACGATTGACACGCTGGACTGGGAAGGTACAGAATACTGAAAGATCATAAAGACTGTAGGAAAAGATAAAAAGATGGTTCTAATCATTCTGATGCATGATGAATATAATACGACAGTAGAAGCAGCACTCAGACTTGCGGACAGTCTGAAAGAAAAAAGGATATGAACTTGTCAAGGTAGATGAGCTGATTATGCCATAGAGCAGGGACAAAACAACTGTTTGGTTTGATTGCTTTTTGTGGAATTTTTCGTTATAATTGTAAAGCAGAGACCGGTGTAAGCCGGGGAAGAAAAAAGGAGCTGTGCATGGGACGTTTTTCGATATGGACAAAAGTTTTTACATTTATGAATAAGGTGGGATCTGTGTATTTGAATATTATGTCTGGTCTGCTGTATTCCGATCGTTACTGCCGGGCATCTATTACGGCTATGTATTATGTGACACTGAAGATGGTCCGGAATGAGGAAGCTTATATTGTTCGGAGCTTTTTAAATCTTTTAAAGATAATTTCAAACAGGCAACGATTATTAATCTGATCATGATCGCCGATTGGTGCGGTTCTTTATCTGGATCTGAATTTGCCAAAATATGCCTGGAAGTGCCGGTCAGATTTTTCATGTGATCTTTATGGCATTTGTGATCATATATTATGTACTGTTTTTATATGTTTATCCGGTTCTTGCCAGGTTTTACAATACGATCCAAAAATACGATCAAAAATGCACTGTTCATGGCAATCCGCCATCTTCCGTATACTGAATTGTCATGGTACTGATCGGACTTTGTCCGCTGCTGTTGTTATTTATAGGCTCTTATCAGATACAGTCCACGTTGTTTGCTCTGTTTCTGGTCATGGGATTCGGAGTGATCGCGTACTGTAATTCCTTCTTCCTTGTAAAATATTTGATCATTATATGCCGAAAAGAAAATGAAAAGAACAGAAAAGTGAAGGCACAGAGGTATGAATACAGATGCGGTGACACAGCAGAAGAACTGGAATGGAAAGCCGTATCATTCGCTGGATCATATGCTTAAGCAAAGGTTCGGAGAAAAAGTTTACAAAGGTGACTCTGAACGGAGGAATGTCCTGTCCCAACCGGGATGGTAAGCTTGGCAGCAGAGGCTGTATTTTCTGCAGTGCCGGTGGAAGTGGGGATTTTGCAGCAGATGCGGAGCTGTCGGTAACAGAGCAGATCGACAGTCAGATCGCATTGCTTTCTGCAAAGCGGCCAATCCATAAATATATTGCTTATTTTCAGGCATATACCAATACGTATGCACCGGTGGAATACCTGCGGAAAATCTTTACAGAAAGCGCTTGCGCATCCGTCAGTGGTCGCATTATCCATCGGAACGAGACCGGATTGTCTTGGCGAGGATGTACTGGATCCTGAATGAACTAAACCAGAGGAAACCGGTATGGGTAGAACTTGGACTTCAGACGATGCATGAGCGTACCGCTGCCTATATTCGACGAGGATATCTTTCCTGTTTTGAAAGATGCAGTACAGAATTTGCGGAAGCGCCAGATTGAGGTGATCGTGCATACGATACTGGGACTGCCGGGAGAATCAGAAAAGACATTCTGGAGACAATGGAGTATCTGAATGGACAGGATATTCAGGGTAGCCGCAACTGCTGCATGTACTTCGTGGACGGATCTGGCCGGATGATTATCTCGCTGGGAAGTTTCATGTTTACGAAAGAGAAGAGTATCTGAATCTGCTGATTGAGTGTCTGGAATATCTGGATCCGTCAATCGTTATTCACAGAATGACGGGAGATGGACCGGCGGATCTTCTGATCGCGCCTCTGTGGGCAAGCCGTAAGCAGAAGTTTTTGAATCTTCTGCATCATGAGATGAAGTTCACAAACTGGCAGGGCAAACAGCTGCAATAAGACTTGAGAAGCCTGAGAAGTGTGAGAAAGAGGTGATTGAAATGGCAGAACCATTTTACAACTTATAAACTGATCGTTTTTATATGGCGAAACATTCAAAAGAAACGACAAATTCTCAGATTTCAGAATTTATACTGGACCGTGAATACGGATTATTTTCAACTGCAAAAGGTGCTTTCGAGCTGGTAGAAACAGAATTCTGAGGAAACGCCCCAACAACAGTTCCTATTATGAGATTACGGAACTGAGGGAAAAAGACCACTTTCTTATTTTGAGAAGGAGCTGTCCGGAGAAATTAAAAACGAAGTAAAAGATTATCTGCAGACGCATGGCGGCCACAGGTGCAGGAACGCATCCTGACACCGGCAGATTATTATACGACACCACAGGGCGCACATGCAGTGCGCCAGATCATTGGAAAAGAACGACAGTGCTGGATCTGACACTGGTAGCACCAGGCCGGGAAGCTGCACAGGCCATGTGCCAGTAACTGGGCGAAAAAGAGTCAGGGATATTTCGCGAGAACCCGATGGGGAGTGCTGATCAGGCAATGAAAGGAACTGATAAGCAAAATCGGGGGAGTTCGCCTTTAATTCTGTGCATATAATATTCTTTGATCATTTTTCATAGCCGAGGTCTCCCGGTTCATAGAAACGAACCTTCAATCTCGAAGGAAGATATTGCTGATCAACATAATGATTTGGATAGTCATGAGCATATTATATCCAATTCCCTTGCCGAGCTTTTCATGACCGCCGTAGTGAGCATCCCGCAAGATGAACGGAACAGTTGTCTGTGTGTACGTTTCACAGAATCCATGGCGGCAAAAATGGCATTGACAGCGGCATTACTCTTTCGGAGCACAGGCCATATAAGTGACTGCCTGAGAAAGGATGATCTGTGATTCCGGCATGCCGACGTTCAACAGCCTGTGCGGCAGCAACGGCGACCTGCAATGCCTGTGGGTCTGCATTTCCGATATCCTCTGAGGCGAGGATCATGATTCTTCGGGCTATGAATTTTGACGTCTTCTCCGGCGTAGAGCATTTTGGCAAGATAGTGACTGCTGCATCAGGATCGGAACCACGCATACTTTTGATGAAGGCGGAGATGATGTCGTAGTGGTTGTCTCCTTTTTGTCGTACTTGATGACTCGTTTTCTGAATACATTCAGACGCAACATCCAGTGTCAGATGAATAGAACCATCTTCACTTTTGGGGGTAGTAAAGGATACCAAGTTCTACCGCATTCAGGGCACTGCGGGCATGGCCTGCCATATCAGCCAGAAATTCCAGGCATCGTCATCAATTACGGCGCCATAATTTCCCTCATGCCTTTATCGCGGTCATTTACGGCTCTGAGGATCAGCGTGCGGATATTTTCATTACTGAGAGGTTTCAGTTCAAAAATGATGCGGGAAAAGGAGAGCTCCTACTTCGAAATAAGGATTTTCAGTAGTTGATCAGAATGATCGTACCGTCCCTCCACAAATGGAAGCAGGTAATCCTGCTGGCCTTTTTTGAAATGGTGAAGCTCATCAATGAAAAGAATCGCATTTTTTTGCCATACATGCCAAGTCTTTCTTGCCCTGTGCCTCATTTTTTTACGACTTCTTCCATGTCTTTCTTACCGGCGACTGTCGCATTGATCTGGGTAAAACTTGCACTGGTAGTATTTGCGATTACCTTGGCAAGGGTAGTCTTTCCGGTTCCGGGAGGTCCATAGAAAATAACAGAAGTCAGCTTGTCAGCTTTGATCGCACGGTACAGTAATTTATCTTTGCCAACGATGTGCTCCTGCCCAACGACTTCATCCAGCGTAGTCGGACGAAGCCGGGAAGCCAGTGGAGATTCAGCGGTCTAGCGTTTTTGATTTGCATATCCTGAATCCACAAGGTGAGGTTGATCTGAAGGAAGAGTAAACTTCGGGGGAAGGACATCGGAATGCTGCTTTCATCTGCCGGTGTGGGCGAAACCGGCTCACGTGAAGAGAATGCTGCGCCTATCTGAATGTGATTAGTTGGGAATCCATAGCAATACGTAACTGAACGAAAGATGG